>Ga0306898_1000321_pt1 | contig 19450 bp, 22 predicted proteins | sample AntRauMFilla1564_FD_190424 | JGI IMG/M metagenome (GOLD analysis project Ga0306898, IMG submission 190424) | Saline lake microbial communities from Rauer Islands, Antarctica - Metagenome Filla 1 #564 (v2) (version 2) | ecosystem: Environmental > Aquatic > Non-marine Saline and Alkaline > Saline ...
GTGGCTTATCTTCGATGAGATGCAAAGACTGGGATATTATGTTAATTGGGGACAAGAGAGTAAGGGTAACTTCTTTATGTTTTTTTAAGTGTGCTATAATAAGGATATCAATTAGTAAAAAAAAAAGAATATGAAATCCAAATACTCCTTCGAGGGATACAATATCCTAGCCCCTCTAAAAGATAATCTAGCTCAGCTAAAAAACTTCTTAGAATTAGTGGTATCATTCCTAGTAGTTACCTCTTTACCTGGAGCAGAATCATTTTTTAATGAATCCTATGGTCCAGAAGTTGCTATCGAGTTCGTGGCAATTATTACCATACTAGAGACTTATATTGTGTATTATATTATTTCAGCAGTCGAATATTACTTGAAGGGAAATGAGTAGTGTAAAACAAATAGCAATCCAAAATATTGATATTATAGAAGAGTTGAAAAAGGAGGGTAAATTGAGTAAAGAGCTAGCGGATGTACTCCTCAAAAATACTAGTGCCAATAAATTGGTGTATAACTCAATAGAACTCGTGGTAGAAGATGTTCGTAATATATCTCAAAAAGTGGATTCAGTAGAAGCAAAAGTAGTCTCATTAGAGACTTCTATATCTGATTTGAAACAGAGTGTAGATGGTTCACTCAAACAAAACAGAGAGAGTCAGGAGAAGATTTCTGAGCTACTAATAATTAGAGAGGCTGATGCAAAAAAGGAGCTTATAGCCGATGCAAAAAAGGAGATGTTTTCTCAAATCTCTACTGTGTCTCGGAACGCTTCCCAATTCATTCTTCTTATTGCCACTACATTCGGAGTCCTTTGGGCTATATGGAAGTATTTAGTTCAATCAGCATTATAAAAAACATATGTGGTATAACAAATATAATAAGAAAAAAAAGAATGACACAAACACTCAGAATAGAAATGGTAGAGAAAGTATCCACGAATAAGATATATTCAGGTATTCACTGGACAAAAAGGAAAGCCACCAAAGACACCTATTATTGGGAAGTTCGCTCGAAGGTAAAAAGTTTATTTCCAGTTACTGGATCCGTAGACTTGAAAATGACATTTTGGTTCAAGGGTAAACCGCTGGACTCCTCAAACTGCTCATATATGGCGAAGTGTATTGAAGACGCGATAGTAAAATGCAAAATATTAGAAGATGATAGCTATAAACATGTACTTTCCGTTCAATACTTGTCACTCAAAGACCCTAAAAAAAAGGACTACATAGATATAGAAATAATAGAAAGGTAGCTAAAAATCCAAATTAAGGAGATTAATAATAAAATATATGATAGTAAAGGTAAAACAGAAGAGTAAACGAATAAATGGTCAGCTATATCGTGCGAGGGAGTATATGGTACACGAACACATGGCTGAAATGTTGAGTCGAGTTCCCGAAGCTTTTGTTGTCAGCTCATGGCGTTCTCTTGAGGAACAGAAGGCAATGGTAGCGAAAGGAGCCTCAAAAACACTCCAAAGTAACCATATGCGAGGCGTTGCGGTCGACGTGGCTAACTGGGCAGAGGTACAGGATAAAATGAACTCTATCGGTCTGTTTAACGATATCCCTTGGGATAGGAACCACTTTACGATTGGCGGGGAAAGGAAAGCAGCTCGAACCTACCCTATAATCCCCTCAGTCAGCAACCCCCCTTACTACAAGGGAAAGGCACAAGCACCAAAGATTATTATAGAATTACCTAAAATACCTAAAAATATGAACATATCACTTTATCTCAACTCCGCAGAATGGGCAGGAGGGAAATACGAAGGGAAGGACTTTGTGGTCAGACTGCATCAAAACCGAAGTATTATAGACAAACTTCCTCGGGCCCAAGAATTTATAAACTCAAACTTCAAAAATACTTGGGGCGTTAAAAAGTTTCAAAAGACATATGAGCGGACCCTTGAATGGTACGCCCGAAACCGAACCGTGCAAGAAACAGAGGTGGCTTTTATGGCTGATTATAAAGATTGGGAGTCTAAGAATCCTCCCAAGGCACTTATTTCAAAAGATGCTAAGAAGGTGTTTGTTAAAATTAAGAAGTTATCAGACCGCATAATCAAAGACGCCAACACAATAAACAACTCTATATAGTATGACTACTCTCGTTTTTATGTGGATTTCTTGGGATAATCGGAAAAGAGGTATATCGGAGGCCGAAGTTTGGAAGGCTATTATGATTGTCTTCGCTTGTGATTTTATCACGGTAGTACTCGCGTTCTCATTGCAGTGGTTATTAACTTGATACACTCCTCGCACTAAAGTGCTGAGGATTCTGGAACTAGAGTTTTTAGGCTACTATTCCGTGGTTTGACGTTTCATCGAGAGTTGTTACCGAAGTAGGCTGATGCTCTCTCCACGTCCGTTTTAAGACGCGGACTGAAGTCCGGGGTCTTTACCCACCCATTTTTTTTGTGGTATAATAAACGCACAAGAAAAAGTGGTATAATATATAAGTTAGTCTCAAACTGGTAAGCACTGATACATCTCAGTCACTAACATTGATTCTCCTCCGAAGCCCTGCATACAGGTCGGGCGAGTGCATCAGCTGTATCCCTCATGCACGCAGTAGGAGGAGAGGCAAAAAATATTAGAATACATCAATAGTATTCAAGTGGTTCAAGAGACATCCCTTTACCGGGGTGTTTTCTTGTGGACGTTGGAGTCGGCCAAACAAGCTACAAATAAGTATGTCGACGCAATAATTTTAGTCGAGTGCAAAGAGACATCACCTAACGGGGGGTATTGTTTTGTGATACAATATAAAAGTAGAGCTCGGAGTTCGGGTATAGAACGCCGATAAATGACGGGTCTAAAAAACCCAGACGAAAATTATCGGAAGACATCAGTGCAATTCTGATCGAGCCAAAAATGTCCGATAGCTCAACTGGACAGAGCCGTCGCCTTCGAAGCGAAAGGTTGTAGGTTCAAGTCCTGCTCGGACAACAAGTATAAATTAAGTATAAAGATATGGCACATGAAAGCTTCGTCACGAACTCAAAAGGAGGGTCCCAAGGAACACAGGAACAAGTCAAAGGATATAACAAATTGACTCCAGGTCAGATTGATGACATGAATCTTCTGAAAGATAAAGAAGCTGAAGTTTTGAAATTGATAAAGAATATGTACCCTTCAGAACAGAACCCAAGGGTTGGGGGAGACGCTCGATGCCTAGCTTTAGCATTGACCCAAATCCAACAAGCATTTATGTGGGCGAACAGGGCTATTGCTAAACCACGGGAGGACTTCTAGTTGCTTTGGAACGTATGTATTATATAATACATATGTAATTGCGGGAATGGAGTAATGGTAGCTCGTAAGGATCATAACCCTAAGGCTGTAGGTTCGATTCCTAGTCCTGCTATAAAGTAAAAAAAAGATATCCCTTTACAGGGGTGTTTTTTATGCTATAATAAAAGAGCACAAGTGTGGCGATATCTAGCAGTCCATGGGTTAGTGATTGAGTTCATTCTCGATTGTCGACTCATGGAATGCTAGATATTTCTACTTTTGTAGATTAGATGAGTATAAAAAACCCCAAGCATCACTGTAAGGGGTTTTTCTTCTATCCCAGTTGTAAAGAATTACTTTACAACTCAACTATCATAACTTTAGTAGCGGTATTTACTATCTTAGTATCACCGATGTATTCAGTCATACCCCCTCCTTCGTGGACGTGACCACACACCACTAATTTGGGTTTGGTTTCCTCTATATACTGTCGGAGTCCGGGACTTCCAATATCTACTGTCTCTCCTTTCCAGTTACATTCAGATAGGGTAAGCCCTGCAGGAGGGCAGTGAGAAAGGATAATGTCAGCAGGACTCCTCAGTGTGAAGTACCCGAGGTCAAAGTCTCTGTACGGTGTCATTCTCTCATACTCAAGGGCTAGTTGAGGTGCCCCGAAGCAGGGAGATAGATTGAATCCTTGTATTGTAAAAGAATTAAAATCACTTTCTTTTGTAGTATGGGTGACAAGTCTATTCTCATCAGTTATATTCTCGGCATAGGCATAGGCATCTATCATCGTATGATTATAAGTATTCTGAGAATGTTTGTCGTGATTACCTGTGATATAGTATGTCCGTAAGGGCGTCTCCATGCCTATTCTTTCGAAGAAAAACATGGTGTCTAACATCTCTTGAGTAGTACCTGTATTCGTTAAATCTCCAGCAATGAGTACATACCTCACATCTAGGTTCTCTTTGTACAGTTCTTTGATTTTATCCAATGTCTCATCAAAATGACAATGTATATCTGAAGCTATAATGAATTTCATATGGTTATAAGGTTAAATATTCATAAAAGATAATGGAGCTGAACAGAATCATCGAAAGGGATGATATAAGGACTATTGTTAATCCGGTGAACATCGCTATCCCGATTATCCAGTCGCTTCGTGTGAGGGTTTCTTCAAGATGGGTTACTTGGATATTTTCTATTATTCCTTGCAGTTCGTGTTCGGTCATGGTTTTGGTGTTATTTTGTTAATCTTTAGGGTTCATCATCTTCTTTAAATTAACATAATTAATATATACGTCTTCATTATTTTGGACTCGGCTCTGTACAGACGGGTATTCTTCGAGTGATTCCGACAGCATTTGACTAAGGTCGTAATCTCCCGATTTATAATATGTATATTCCTTTTCTAATATATCGCCGAGAATACTGGTAGTGACCTCTCTGGTAGGAATATGAACCATACCCCAAGCGGTACACTCTACAGATTTCACATGTTCCTTATTCAGGAGGCAGAACCAAAAACCACACGATTGGACTGCTCCAGTGATATGGATATTAAATCCACCTGGGTAAGCATTTAGGACTCGATGGAGTACCATCATAGCGTTTACGTTCCCTCCATCACTGGAGAACCATATATCTAGCAATTCTTCCTCCTTGTTTGTAGCCTCCACAAGGGGGACAATATCTTCCATCTCCATGGGGCTTTCGAATATGATGTTCATGTCGTTAATCTCCAAATAATATACAGCCCAAAGATACCGTTAAAGCAGATAATCCAGGTAATCCATTCTCTTTTGGTACCTTCTTTTGAACTGTTCGGTATTTCCGAACAGTTGCCGTTCTTATAACCGTTATCGGTATAGTAGTCTTCTTTTTGCTCTACGGAGTTACTCATATTTGTTTCTTATCGAATACATCTGTGAATTTGTTTATGTCATTTATTGAGTGCCAATCATCCCGTGTAGCTTTGTGATTTGCTATATTTAGTAAGAATCTTACCGCTTGTCTCAGTTTTTGTACTTCTACTTCGAGTTCTTCGTTTGTCATATTTATTTCTTATCACCTACTATCCCCATAAACGCCATCCTATCCTCGTTGGTGTAGGTGTCTGATAATATGTGTTGGGCTGCTTCTTCTGACATATAGGTGATGCCCTGGCTGTATGTTCTACTATTTGCACACATCAGACTAAATTTATTTCGATTATAAGCTAGATAGATAGAGCATTTCTCTTGGTGTTCATCATCCCAGTCCGCAGTCCAGTCCTTATCAATTTTTCCAATCTCTACCATCATCTCAGCTTTTCGGTCTTTTACCGTGTCAGCTTTACAGGCGGATTCAACCGTTAAGAACAATTCCTTATTCCCAATTCTTAGATTATCAAGAGGATAACCTTCGTATGTATCGTCCACTACACCGTGCTCATTGTCGATATACCAGTAAGGAGTTCCAATAACTGGTGCCACCTTCTCGGACCCGTTGGGCCATTTGGCGGTTGCTTTTTTAATTGGAGGTGTGAGGGAGAATCCCTTGGCGTTAAGGCTTATCTCGTCAATAACACCGTAGAGGGTATTATTGGAGTTGTCGGATGAAATGAAGTGCTCAATAGAAGACCTGGTTGGCTTATCTAGCTCTTGGACTTCTTTTGTGGTGATTAAGGTCACCACAAACTCTTGCCCCGTGCCTTTTTCCCATATTGTATCTCCTGTTTTTAGGATTGTATCCATATATCTAATTTTTTAACCGAATCTAATAATTTTGCCTTCAATTTTTCCCGAGCTTCTCGAGTCTCTTCTGGATTGTTATTAATATTCTTGTACTTATCCAGCTCTCTCGAGTCATTCGTCATCAGATGAACCGGCTTATACCCTTGCTGCACAAAGAGTGCAAGGGTCTTCTTGTACTCTCCCATAGATTTCTTCTGGATGATCTTTTTGAGTATTTTCCCGTCATCAAGACGAGCAGTAATTTCAATTCTCATACCTCTACTATCTTAATTTTATTATGAGCACTACTCTTTTTGTAAGACTCTGGATATCTTAATGTTCGATATAAAGATACCCCAATAATACGCGGTATAAACACTATCCAGTATAATGGAAGAATCAATGCCGCAAAAAAAGTAAATATAATAAATCCAAATGATCGTATCAAAGTAAATATACCCTTAAGAATACTAATAGCCTCCTCTAATACAAGTTCAATAAGAACGTTTATTAGAATTATATGACTTAATCTATTTTGAGCAATTTCCCAACGAATCATGAAGTGTTGTTTAAATACTTTTAGGTAGTTCATGAAGTGTTGTTTAAATACTTTTAGGTAGTTCATGAAGTGTTGTTTTAGTAAGATGTTGTGATGAAGAGTAGTACAACATAAGAGTAAATAGAAGCACAAAATAGCAAATACCAAACATTAATTCTCTCACAAATTCGAATATTTTCTATCTTTTACACTCTCATTGAACCGTTCCATACCATCCTCAGCGTAGGGGTAATAGTTCATCTCATCTTGGTCAGGGTCATACGGTTGCTCCAGAGAGTCTCCTATGCTATCTCTTATAGTATCATAAGCATCATTGAACAAGCTAACAGCATACGTCTTTCGTCCGTTCGCATAGCGTCTCGCCATCCAGATAATGTCCTTGATTGCCTGGGTTTCTTCTTTCGTCATACTCATTCTTTATTCTCGACAATCCCCATAAACGCCATCCTATCCTCGTCGGTGTAGGCGTCTGATAGGATGTGGTTGGCTGCTTCTTTTGACATATAGGTGGTTCCCTCGTTACAATGAGTGTAGGCAACTCCAGAACAAAAAACTTGACCAGAATCAAAATAAATATAATACTTCTTCTGTTCGCTATCCTCCCAGTCCGCAGTCCAGTCCTTATCAATTCTTCCAATCTCTGCCATCGTCTCAGCTTTTCGGTCTTTTACCGTGTCAGCTTGAGAGGCTGATTCAACCGTTAAGAACAATTCCTTATTGCCAAGTCTTAGATTATCAAGAGGATAACCTGCATATGCATCTTCTCCTACACCGTGCTCATTGTCGATAAACCAGTAACGAGTCCCAATAACTGGTGCCACCTTCTCGGACCCGTTGGGCCATTTGGCGGTTGCTTCTTTAACCTGAGTCGTCTTTTTTACACAATAGTAGGGGAAGCGGTACTCACCCTCTCCATTCTCTAGGTTATAGTACACTCCGCTAAAGTCGTCATTAACACAGGTAATGATGTAGACGTTGCCAACCATATCTTGAGCTTTTTTGCTCCAAGTCTCGAACCCACCAACCTCTCTAGCGATATCCATCACCTGTACGAGGTCTCCCACTTCGTATACATCAGGGCGTCTGAATCTTAGGTCTACAGCCTCTTCTCGTTCCACAGACTCTTCTGTTGGGCTTAGTGTCTTTCCGTATTTAGCTGACCAGACGGTTCCTCCTATATAGTCGATATTCCCTTCTGCTATGGTGAAGGTTCCCTCATAGTATTTCGCCCAATAAGTGTTAAACTGATAACCTACAGGGTCTTCGGGCAACAGGTTCTCAGGAAGCAAACTGCTGATAGAATCATTGTAAATCTCAAACAGTAATTTTGTTCTTTTTCCCTCACCTCGAGGGTTACTGTCTACCCATAGGTACAAGCGGAAGATATTACGAGCTTTCATATATTTTACTACCTCTCCCGCATCTTCAAAAATGGTTTTTCTCTCATCCTTAGGCTCTTCGTCGAGTGTAAAAACCCCCGTATACTCCGTTGTCCAGCAGGTACACCATTTGTAGTCTGTACCACTGCTCATACCTGGATTCTCTCGAAGCCTACTGGTTATATCAGAACCGGACCTCTCAAAACGAAGTCGTGTTCTCTTACCATCACCTATTGGATTACAATCAACCCACAAGTAAATATGGGGAAGATTATGATTACTCATGTAATTTAATATTTCTCTCGGGTTCCTAAACATCATAGTATTATTCTTATTATTGCTATTATCGCACTTCTTTCACGTCTTTGAATATTACCATTTCCCCTTTGAAGAGATTTGCATCTCTCATCTCGTGAGACTTACATAGGTCTTCAAAGTATCGTTTGTTCTCATAATCCATCAAGTCCTGGTCTAGGGTTTTTTCTTTCATATTTAGAATCCAGTTAATGTATTTGTAATCTCTGCCTTAACCCTTTTCTCTTTACGAACACTTGAGTAGCCCGCCTCAAGTATAAGTATTATCGGGTAGAACAATAAGTACGCTACTCCAAATAATAAATTTCGTGTACCCAGACCTATTGTGACTAGAAATATTACGATTCCTGCTAACATTGGTTTAATAGATTCGTCCCAGAACATCACCTTACTATAATCTAATATATTAATGTTCTTCCAATCTTTTCGATATATCCTTCTTATTTCTTTTATAAATGTATGGTCTTTTTTCATAGTGATATCTTTATTTATTATTTACTGCTATATCACAAATATAACACAAAAGTCACCCCCTGTCAAGAGTCTAATAGAACTATGATATAATAAAGATAATTAACAAAAAAAATATGGTTATGGGAGGTGCTCCTTTCGGAGAACATCAATATGGTACAGATATTGTATTGATGAATATCAGGTACGATGGAGTCATCATAAAGGTGGAGGTTCTCTTTAGACGAACAACTACTTCGTTAGTATTGAATATTTCCAATCCTATTGAGGTATTGATGTATCAGAGTATCCTGGAAGTGGCTTTGGCTTCGGCTAATGTGGACATTCAACTCCGTTCCACAAAAGAGTAGCGTGTGATATAATTAATGCAGTAAGTAACACAAAAAACAATGGCACAGATTAACTATGTCTCTGGAGATACACTCCCGGCTATGATATTCGATGTGAAGTTCGAAGATGGTTCTATTGTTGATTTAACTGGGTGTACGGTTCGGGTTAATATGAAGAATAAAAAGACGTCTGAACTTAAGATTCAAGATGGCCTTTGTAGTATTACCAACTCCCAACTAGGGATAGCGAGATACACACCAATCAACGAAGATACGAGCGAGGGTGGTGCCTACCAGTTGGACATAAGTGTTATCTTCCCTAGTGGAGGGAAGCAGACCAACTTCAAACCAGTAGAGGTAGTTATTCGGAATAAACTATAATTATGACAGTAACAGATTTTTTTCGAGATTTAGCTTTCCACGTCGGAGAATCCGAGGCTTCAACCGACCCTAGTGATGTTCAGAAGCGGATAACTTTCTTGAACAATTCTATTGCTTTTTTTTACAATTATTCAAATTGGCCGTGGAGAAAGAGTGAGCAGAAACGTCCTTCAATAGTCGGACAGAGTTCTGTAAACCTTCCCGATGATTTCCTCAGTATATCTACGTTGTACGTGAATGAGGATAAGTATAGAGCGAGAGACCCTGAGGCAACCTCTTGGGTAGAGAAGCCTTTTACGCAAGCGGGGCTACCTATTGTCATATCTTATAATGTGAAGCCTCCTGTATACACTTCTGACGACCCTGAGGCAGAGATTCGTATCCCCCAGAACCTCTATCATCCTCTCCTACTTTACACTGCAGGGTACTTTCAGATGAGTCAGGCAAACCCTTTCCAGGACGCAGATAATCTTATTTCTGACGCTATTTCTCGGTTGAACCAGCATTCAGCTCATATCACGAACCAACCCCAAAGGTTAGACATGACAGATATCCGACACAATACTTCGAGAGACAGGAACTATATTGTAGAAGGAAACGAATTCGATGGATTCAAGGTAAAATTCATCACATCTAAGGGTGAGGGGCTCGTATTCTTTAATAGTAAATAAATATGTCGGTACCACGATCAGGGAAGACAAGGTATGAGAGAATCAACGATTTTGGTGGTGGGCTCAATACTTTTGACGACCCCTCTGAGATTGAAGATAGGCAGACACCTCAGCAGAGTAACGTGCTTACTGAAGGGAAGACAATCATCCGTGCTCCAGGTTTTGCTTTATACGCTGATACAGGTGGTACTCGTATCTCTGGTCTTTTTGAGTATAATAGTGCTAATGGTGATTCTGACAAGATAGCTATGTCCGACGGTAAATTGTACAGGATAACGGGAGGAGTAGCTAGTCTTAATACAGATTTTACCTGGACGAGCTCAGACGCTTTTGAAGCCGTTCGACTGTTTGATTTTTCCTATATATCGAACGGGATTGATATAATGAAGAAATATAATGGGACGAATATAACCGATGTAACTTCATCGATAACAGGTGCTCATCCTGTAATATTCAAGAACCGCCAGTACCTTGCGGGGAACACTAGTAATTCTTCAAGGTTGTATTATTCTACTCCTGTTGACCCAGGAGATTTCTCGGGAACAGGGTCGGGATTTGTTGATATTTCACCGAGTGATGGTGATGAGATAAAAAGATTAGTAGTTCTGACTACTACTGAAAGTGCTATCCTTGTGGTAATGAAGGAGAGAACTTCATGGAGATATGACATAGATATTCAAGGTATATCCACTGTATCACTCCTTTCAGCTTCTAACGGTGCAGTCTCTCACAGAGCGGGAGATAGTATCGGTAATGATGAATTCCATTTAACGAAAGATGGATTCTTCAAGTTAGGGTATGACTTGAACTTCTTCAATGCTATTCGAGGGAATGATGTATCCATCCCTATTAAGAACAATCTGAGAAGTCTATCCGCCCCCGGATTGAAACGAGTTGCGGTAAAGTATTTCGATAAACGAATATACATCGCAGTCCCAGAAGGGGGAAGCCCTACGAATAATAAGGTATATATATTAGACACTCTCCAACCTGGTGGCTCTGCTTATACCTCCTTATCTGGAATATCTGCGAATTGCTGGATGGTAAGTCCTGACGATGTGAGTCAATCTGACGCCCTCTTCTATGGGGACGAAAACTCCGGGAAGATATATCAAATGAACAAGAACTATAATCGGTCAGGGTTAGCATACGAATCCTCCTGGAGGTCGAAGAGATTCAATTTTGGGTCTGAATCTAACAATAAAAGGTTCTCCAATTGTTGGGTGACATTTTCAGATATTTATCCTGATACAACAGTATCTGTTCTCATTAATGGAGTGGTAGTCAAAACTATAACCCTTGGATCTACTCAGTCTCAAAGTATTGGGGCTCTTGCTTCATATGCTTATGGGGAAATCGACCTGGCTGGAGGCACAGGAGTCACTCAAGCAAGTAAAAACTATAGAAGTTACAAAATTAACATCGGAAAAATAGGAAAGAGTGCCGAAATTATCGTCTCAAACAATAAAGTAGGTCAAGGGTTCAGACTCCACGCAATTGAATGGCAGTATATACCATTTGTTCTCTACTAATATTCTTGCTATAATAAGGGTAACCAAAAAACAACAAAACATACATGACTTATTACGAAGATGGGTTTCGAACAACGCTTACTGAGGCTCTCACTACCTCTTCTATTGAGGTAAAACTTCAAAGGGTACCTTCTGGTGCTCCGAGTTTTCTTGTTATTGAACCAGGTACTGACAATTTTGAAGTTGTTAAATACGAAACTATCGCTGGTCTTAGTTGTCTTCTAGGCTCCCTTAGTAATAGAGGTATTGGTAACTCAACACCTAAAGCACATGCTCTAGGATCTCCAGTTATCATAGGGCCAGTGGCTGAGATGTACAAACCTGAGAACATGAATTATGTTGATGGGAGTGCAGTCGACTACTCATTTGAAAATCTTGCGTTAAATCCTAACTTTGAGAGGTCTATTTTTAATCATAGAGGGGCTACACCTGACTCTTGGGTGGATATTACTAGTACTCCTGTACAAGGGGGGTACCCGACACTTACCATTTCTGATATCGTAAATGCTACAAAAGTGAACTCCGCCAATATATTTGGATTATGGAACTTAAACGGCGACTTTGTAGACTCTTCTAGTTACGAACAGAATCTTGTCCCGGGATCTACTACAGCGTCCCCTACGAATACAACTAGTGCTTTTATGGCTAGGGCTAAGACTTTCAATCGGTCGAGTGCTCAATTTTCCAGAGTACTAGAAGCTAATGCTGGAATATACAATTACCAAGGAAGTCAGTCTTGGGCAGTTCTTTGTAAACCAAGTTCAGTCCCTGCTACCGCCAGTGATAATGACCATAGGGTTGTTCTCCAGAAAATGATATCCACTGGAGGAAGCAACGTAGCAATAACCTTGAAGAATGATACAACTGATGTTACTAAGGCTTATTTTGACTTTGATATGTCCGGACTCTCTCCAGATAGTGTTCAGTCAGATGTTCGGGTAGAAGCAGGAAAGTGGTATTTCATTGTGGGGCATTACGATGGTACGAATTTCTCCATTACGGTGAATGGATACACGAACTCCGTTACCGCAACAGGTACTCCGAGTTCTATGCTTGGAGACTTTTCAGTAGGACGACGGGGGGGTGCGGATAGTCGTTATTTCGATGGTGCAGTCCAGAGTGTTATGACCTTTAATGTAGGTCTTTCAGCCAAGCAGGCATATGACCTTTCTGAGCTTATACTTGGTTCTCGTGTCAGAATTACGAGAGATAGTGCACTTGCCTCTATAAGGGGTGAACTCCCTCAGACTCAACTCGCACAACTCCGAGGAAAAAGTGCCACCTTTTCTGCACTGGTATACCAAAGTATTGCTTCAACTGTAAGAGTTGGTATTTCTGATGATGGAGGGGCTTCCTGGACGGAGTCAGCCACCTTTACCGCTACCAACGTTTGGACCAAAATTTTTGTACGGAAGGATATCTCCCAAAACTCTACAGGACTTATGTACCGAATAACTCATAGTACATCCAATGGTAATACCTGGATACAGGGAGTCGCTCTGAACCATGGTTCTTTAGCTTTTCCTTTGAGCGTCTCTACTCGTAAGGATTATTTCCAGAATACTCAATCTGGAGGAGCAAGGTATTATGTTCAGGGGAATGAGATAATCAACATAGGGTTTAGCCCAACAGCCCCTACTGGTGATAATTTTAACATAAGCTCAGTACTTGCGGCTTATCCGGTCGGAGCATTATATATGTCCATACTCAATGTAAACCCGAACACTTACTTTGGTGGCTCTTGGGTAGCTTTTGGAGCAGGAAGAGCTCTTGTAGGATTCGACGGGTCCGATGGCGACTTTGATGCATCCGAAAAAACAGGAGGTACAAAGACCCACACTTTGACTGAGGATCAAATACCAGCTCATAGGCATTCAGCTACAGGTTTATCTACTGGTAATTCAGGAAATCATCAACATCGTTCTTCTGACAATTTACATTTCGTTACCAGAAGAACCACTCCTGGTGGTTTTGGTGTCCCGGATGGTGGTTTTCATTACTTTAACTCTCAGTCATCGTTTACTGATAATATCTCTTCTCATAGTCACTCAATTTCAGGAAATACTGCAAATAAAGGTGGCGGAGATTCACATCCTATTCTCCAACCATATATTACCGTATTTATGTGGAAGAGAACCGCTTAATTATGGTATAATGAGTATAATGGTAGCAAAAAAACAAAAAAATATATGAGTTGGTTCAAATCCCTAAATAGAACTGTCAATGCACCTGCAAGAGCTATCCGAAATTTTGCTGCTTCTAAAAAGGAACAGTGGAGCCCTAGGAAGTCCTATCCTACAGCAAAAGCACCAGATACGATAACCGCACCTGTAGTAATGCCTACAGGTGGTTCTAGTCGAGGAGGTAATAGTTCTCCAGCAGCACCCTCAGGAGGGGGTGGAGGAGGTAGGCGGGCATCGGCTCCTAGAGCTCAAGCACCAGCACCTGTTCCAGCTTCATCTGGGGTTCCTCAAATCCAAGGTTTTGACGCTGGTTTTTATGCTCAACAGTATCCTGAAGTAGCTCAAGCCTATGGGAATGACCCAGAACGACTGAGAAGTCATTTTATCCAGTTTGGAATGAAGGAAGGAAGAGCTAAAAATCTAGGAGAGGCAGCTAGACGAGGACAGACACCATCAACTCGGACAGATAATACGTTGGACGTCAACAGCCCGAACAACAAGCCGTTTTTTGATTCAATTGAAGCTCAAAAGCAAGAAGCCGAAAGACGGAGACAACAGCAGTTGAAATTATCTAAACAAGAATTTGACCTCCAGAACAAGCGGTTCAACAATTCCGTCGGTGACTATAAGGACGCTTTCGATTACTCGAATCAAAAGTTAGTGAATGCTCGAGACCAGAACCTTCGGGGACTTACCGATCAGAAGAACCGTCAGTTTACCTCGCTTGATAACCAAAGAGAAGACCTCACTTCCCAATTTGAGAGGCAGGGTCGGAATATGGACCAGGTAGATGAGCAGAAGAAACTTGAGATTATGAACATTTTTGCCGCTCGCGGTACCAGTTCCTCTTCTGAATTTAATAAAGTTATTTCGGACTATCAGGGAAATACTGTCCAAGCACGACAGGACTTCAATACTGAGTTTACGAGAATGCTTGGTAGAATCGACCAAGAGAAACAACTTTTGGATAATGAATATTCAACCCGTATCGGGGGGCTTAACCAACAAATCCAGAATGACACCCAAAGGATTGGGAGTGAGTACCAGAGGGCTATACGAGACTTAAACCTAGATAGGAAGGGACTGACCATCGAACAGATGAAGAACAAAGAAGAGATACAGTCTCGGTTCCAGTCTATTTTCAACCAGCTGGATGAAAGAAAGTCTTCAACGATGTTAGAGCTCGGTCAAAAGTATGAGGACGCCAACAGAAAGGCTGACGCAATAAAAATTGAACTGGGACAAAGGAAGACTGAATTTGACGAACAAGTCCGACAGTATGAGAATGACTTCAGCTTCCAGAAGCAACAAGCTAGCCAGAGTGCTAGCCGAGGAGGTAGAGGCGGAAGTGGAGGCGGAGGCGGAGGCGGAGGTAGAGGTAGAGCAAGTGGAGACGATGAATTTTCCGCAAGTGAGATGAACAAAGGAGCCTACAACGCTATGTATCGGGATGTTGAAGAGAGAGTCAACGCTATCCAGAATTCTTCAGCGAGTTATGCTGATAAACAGCGTTATAAATCCGCTTTACGGAATGAAATGGTTGGAATGCACAACCTTACTTTAGGACACAACGGTATTGACAATGTGAATAATGCTATCGACCATATCTGGGCTAACAATGGGTTCTCAACTTAGTCATCGGAGCAATAAGGTAACACAAAAGTATGACTTTAGAAGAGTGGAGGGAGAGAATCCAAAAAGTATCTGATGGAATTAGGGGGAGTACAGACTCCTCTGCCTACCAGGCTAAGAATCGTAGAGACTTTTATAATCGGCAAGCTCAGGAGGGAGCAGCCCAAATGCAGAAGGCTCAGGACAGTCAAAAGTTCGGAGCTATTTTAGGCGAGGGGCTAAAGACTACCCTTATACAATCCCAGCAATTGCCTGGTTATCTTGTTCGTGGTGCTGCTGAGGGTTCTGCTATTGTTGGAGACACTGGTGCTAAAATAATGGGAGGAATTGAGAGAGCTGGATACCAAGCGATTGGACAAGGCCAGACAGGGCAAATGCTTGCAGATAAGAGGAGAGCAAGACAGGCCCGAACGGTAGCATCAGCAAGAGAGACTGCAGATAGAATATCTGGAATAGCACCAGAAGAACGTAATTTTGGTGAAAAGCTTGCTTCAGCTAGTTCTCAAGTAATCACAAAAGCTAATGACGCTTCTAATTTACAGCGGGCAGCCGCAGTTGGAAACTTAGCGTTAGATGTAGCTACCGCGGGTTCTTCAAGAGCTTTTGGAGCTGCAAGAGCAGCTCGGATAGCTAAAGTCTCAGACAATGCGAATGACTACAATCGGGCTTATCAAGCTACTAAACTAGCTAAAGACACTGAAAGACAGGTACGCCGAAGAGTAGTAAGCGACGCTGCTGTAGGAGGTGTCGCAGGGGGAATAGGAGCTTACGAAGAGGAGGATACTAAGGCAACCGACGTAATAGCTGGTATAGCTGGTGGAACTGTATTAGGAGGACTTTTGTCTTCTGGCCGATTCAAAGAAGCTCGTAAGTACAACGAATCAGTAGACCAACTCCAAAATAATAAGTACTTTGGAAAACCCAATACTCCCCAGATACCTTCTTTTAGAGGGGAGAATAGGAATGTTCCTAAGACAGCCCCAAAGGATTTGGTCTTGAATGAAAAGTATCGTCTCAAGGTCCCTGGCCTTGGAGATGGTGGTCTTGGAGATAGTGGAGCTATTTATATCGGGAAGACAGACGCCCCAGCTACTCGGTCGACTGGTGCTAAGGAAGTAGCTAAACAGAGTCAGGAAGAGCTTCCAACCAGAGACTACGGGACTGGAGAGCCTTTAGTTTACGAACCAATAAAAGACCCATCACGCTCTTATCCTAGGAACCCTAAGACTCCTAAGGATGGGCGTTTAGTCGTACTTAGAGATAAGGATGGGAACACTTTTCAGACCACGCCGCAAGAAATAGGGATGTCATGGAAGGACATAAACAACAAGAAGGGGAAGAGAGGTCAAATATCCGTACCTGGAGAGATTTTTGGAACAAAAAACGGTTCTCGTTTCAACGTCGTGGAGACTATTGAAGCTCCATTGAAGGTTCCTGGTGCTAAGGACTTAAACAATGACAAAGGCCTTGACGGACTCCCTTCAATTTATCCAGACCCTGATTTTGAGATGGCTAATGCTAAAAGGAATCGGGATAATGAGCCTATTACATATGGAAAACTAGACTCTGATGACCCTAGTTTTGGCTACGGAGGAGAGAGTAAGAAAGAGGAGCTTTTCACATTCAAACTGAATGACGGTTCGGTTGTAGATATACCTTTATCCGACCTGAGAAAGTCTGGTCTAAGTCGTCTCGGAGAGGAGAGACTCCCTCTCTCTAATAAACCAAGAGGAGCTAGCGGTAGCACGCCTATGGCCTTAGACGGGAGCGGAAAACCTTCTACTACCTCCTCAATGACGACAGGCAGAGCTGATGCTAAGACTTTAGGAGTATCTAACACTGCAGCAAACAAGACTTATAACGAAGACGACTTCCTCGCTCAGTATGCAGGGAATAACAGAACAGCCCTTCAACAAGGATGGACGGACTTCACTCGTAATATGGCGGATAAGTTCAATACAAAAGGAGGGGAGTGGATGACTTCTGATAACAATTTCAAGCGGAATACTGCTAGAGTTATGCAGGACCACATGCCCAACTTTGGAAAAACGAATGAGCAGGTGGAGGGGTCTCGTAACTTTTTTGGAGCTCAAGATGCTGCTGAGAAACAGCCAAGAATTGAGGGAGATGAGTTGTATGCTCGTCTCGGAGATGAGTCACTTACCGATATGGGAAAGGCTATGAAGGCTGGTGATGTCAGTGGACTTTCTCCAAACCAACGGAAGATAGCTGAGGAACTTCGAATCGACGCCAACGAAACTCATGAGTACAACTATAAACAGGGGTGGATTTCGGAGGCTACGTATATCAAGAACAAGGATTCTTATATGCCTACTCTCTACGAAGAGTTTGAGTTTAACAATATAGATGGGCTCCCTGCAGAAATGCAAAAGAAGGCTGACGATATTACGAACAAGATAACTGATTTAGCAGGGAATTATACCAAGAGACCCGAGGCGGGGATGTTCAAGCAAAAAAACAAGCCAGGAACAGTCGACCTGAGTGAGATAGATGACCCTATCTATGCAATCAAGAAACGAAAACAACAAACATTGCGAAATGCCGCTATCTTAGACTACTCCAACTCTTTTTCGATAGATGATACGAGAGTCCTCAGGGACGTGCCTCCAGGTTCAAAAGCCCCTGCGGGGTACGTGAAGCTATCAGAGAATAAAGGATATGGGAACCTTTCAGGGAAGTACGTGAGAGAGGATGTTATGCAGGACTTTGCTGGATTCCAGTTCCAAAACCAGATTTTTGATAAGATGTATGATGTAGGGAAAGCCCTGAATAGGAATGAGTTAATCCAATTTAGGAAAGCTACCTTGACAGTATTCAATATAGGAGTAGGACTCTCCAACATAGGATCTAACTTACCGTTTACTTACATTGCTGGAGGGAATCCTTTTCAGGTAGGAAGTCTTACTCTCCGAGCACGGGCAGCAATTAAAGGCAACACTGGACCAGCCCGATACCTGCAGGAGAAGGGTCTTATGGGAGTCAACACTCTCTCCGAGGAGATGGCGAAGAAAAAGTCCATGAAAGCAATGGGATATGAACCCAACAAAAAGAATATTGTTCAGAAGGGACTTGGTGCCGTAGAAGCCGGGACTAACTTTGCAGGTAATATCTACTCAGGAGTAGATGATGTCGCTAAGGTTGCTCTCTTTATGCATCTTTTAGAACACAGAAAATTACCCGTAGAAGAGGCTACAAGAAGAGTCAGTGAGGGGCTCCAAAATTATAATATGGTACCAAGAGCCTACGATGTCTGGTCCAAGACCCCATTTATGGGAGATCCCTTTATTAAGTTTGCTGGGGACGCTCTTAGAATCGGAGCGGCAGGTATTCGGAACAACCCTATCGCTATGGCAGGATTCTTAGGTTCTATTGCTGCCTTGTCTTATGGGAGTTCGGCACTATCCGGTGAGAACAAAGAGGAACGGGAGATGAGGCAGAACAGGCTTGGTTCAAAGAAAATTGAATTAGGAGTTGGTTCAATTTCTCCTACTCTTATGGTGGGAGACACTGAAGTTGACCTTTCTCGAATGTTCGTCCCCGTCGGAGGAATCAACAGACCTACAGTTGGAGACCCCAACCCTCTTGTGGGATTACTCGATAATTTCTCGCCTTATCCCATCGCAGATGTTACCGCTCCCTTTAGAGATTCCCGAATCCCTGATTCCGAGAAGGGAAAGACTGCTATGAACCAACTTCTGTCTAAGGGCCCTATATCAGGTGGAGCAGTCAACCTTCTCTTTGACCAAGATTTCCGGGGTAGGTCTATCTCAGACCCAAACAACTCAGGGAAGTTCAATAACTCCCCTCTCACTGAGGAAGAGAAGCGGAGGAACCAACTCACATTTGCTATACGGAATACAATCCCTCCTATCATCGACCAGCAGATAGATACGGTGAATTCTTTTATGGGGAAGCCCGACAAGTACGGTCGTGTCCGGGACCCTCTCTCTACTATTATCCGACCGCTCGGTATTAAAACGGAAAAGTTTGATTCAGAACGAAAGTTCAGTGATGTGGACAGACA
>Ga0306898_1000323_pt1 | contig 19433 bp, 21 predicted proteins | sample AntRauMFilla1564_FD_190424 | JGI IMG/M metagenome (GOLD analysis project Ga0306898, IMG submission 190424) | Saline lake microbial communities from Rauer Islands, Antarctica - Metagenome Filla 1 #564 (v2) (version 2) | ecosystem: Environmental > Aquatic > Non-marine Saline and Alkaline > Saline ...
TTACAAGCCAGTCCTTGCCCTCGCCATCGGTGGCCGTAACCTTGCCGATATTGCGCACAGCGTCACCCACAGACACGTCAAAGGCTTTGATGTTGGTCAGCGTCAGGCCGAAGCGAATTACGCCAGTGAAGTCGGCGCCACTACCCCCCGGCACCTCTACCAATGGCGAGTAATCCACCTGTGCGCCGGATTCGTCCAGCGTCAGCATGGAATGGTTGCCATCAACGAGCGCAACAATGGGCTTTCCGTTGTAGGTGATGCGGCCATCGCTGACGTTGAGTTTCGTGCCTGCGGGGAACTCAACGCCGCCTGCATCCCTGAGCGTCACGGTTTTGGGTGAAGTGCGCGGGTCTTGGTCGGGCTGGCCAATGAAGATGGAGCCATTCATCGGACCGCCTTCTGAGTCGAAAAACACGGGCTTATTGGTCTGAATTGGGGTCATTTTGGTTCGCCTGGTCGTTCATGACTGACAAGCCAGAGATACCCAGCGCTGCTGCAATGCCGGGGAACTCGCGCTCAATTTGGGATATAACCTTCCTGACTTCCGGTTTTGCGTCCATAGCTTCTCTTACGGCGCGCAGGCTGCCACTGTTGTCTGATATTTTTTTGATCCACTCGGAGGCGAAACCTATTCCTGGAAATTTTGCATTCAATGTCATAACGCCAAGCCGGTTTGCAAGGTCGCCAATCATATTGGTGGACCCCTTCGGGACCGCTCCAGAGGGTGGGACAAGATCCGCTGCAATTTTGTCCATTTTTTTAATCCGCTGAGCCATTCCGGGGTTGCCCTGAAATATGGCGTCTAGCTTGTCCTCACCAAGCGCTTGCAGTCGGCGCTTAAACGCTATCGGGTTAAAAGTGCGAATGCCGTCAATCTGTCGAGACTGGGTGCTAAATCCCGCGTCAATCAGGTCGAGCATGGTCGTGGATTGCAGGTTGGCAATGGCCTCTGTGCCCTTATCGCCGGACTGGCGAAGGCTCGCCATAACTTTACGCACATTCTCAACCGGCTGCGCTTTGCTTGCGAGCTTGCTGTAGACCTTGCTGCCGAAAATAACAGGCTCGGAGCTGTTGCGCTTCATGTCGGTTAGTTGGCCAGCCAGCGCCTTCGGGTTAAATTCTTCTTTCATTTGCCTGACCACCAGGCGAGCCTCGCGCAACGGGGCAATCACACTTTCAGACAGTCCCAGCCCTTGCGCAGTCTCGGCAAGATTGGCGACCTCATCATCAACCGCTTCGGTGATGGGCTGGATAAACTTACCCGTGGCGCCAGATTGATCCTGGCGGGAGATGCCCTTCAGGATCTGGTTAAATTCTTCAAAGTTTTGCAGGGATAGCGGCATAATGTCGGCAGCGTCCATTCCCTCTCGCGGCGGGACTAATCCATATTCCGCCATGGTATCCATAACCTCGTTAATCTTTCCGCCTGAAGCACGGTTAAGCCCTCTAAGCGATCTTGCATCGGGCAAAGTGCCGGTGATGCTGTCAATCATTAGGGGTAGCTCGCTAACGTCATCCACGGCACTGAGAGCCTGCGAATACAGCACGTTCTTTTGAGTTCTTAGGAGTTTTTTTCTGTCGGTCAGCGCATCTTTTATGAGGTTGCCGCTATCTTCGGGCAATGCGTCGAGGTTGACGGATTTTTCAAGGGAATCACGAATAGCGTTACTTTGGGTAAGCTTGAACTGGCGGAACTTTTCGGCTTGCTTGTCTGCGACAGACTCAAGCATTCTGTTTTCAAGAGTGCGCTGCTCAAAGCTCGCGTCGCCCTGCATTAGCTCGCCCCTGGATACCGGGATACCCTCATCGGCAAATCGGGCTGCCGTGGCAAGTTGTCGGGGATCGGTATTTGGTTTGGCGTTGCGGATTAACGCTTCGGCATCGCCGGTCAGGTCGTCAATAGACAGGCCAGCTTCGTCAAGCGCAGATTGCAGTTCAGCGGTGGGCCGTCCAGCACCGTCGAGCATGGAGCCCGATGGCATTTTGCCGGTTACTTTGCGATATAGCGAACGGCCAAGGCGACCAAGCACAGGGAAAAGAATCTCAGCGCCACTACCGACAGCAGCACCAACGCCCGCTCCCTGAACCATGTTTTGACCCGAAGCGTTAGCCAGGATTGCGCCCTCACCAGCGCCGACTGATCCCCCAGCAACAACCTGACCACCCATGCCAGCCATGCCGGGCAAGAACTTAACGCCAGCCGCAGCTCCCATTCCGAGAGGGACGAACGGCGCAGCTTGGCCGGCAATCTCGCCTGCTCCGGTTGTGTACGGTCTTTGCTCACGTAGAGCCTCCATCGCCTGAGCGTCAGATTCAGACTCCGAGTCTAGCAGACCAATACCCCGGCCAACATCATAAAACCCTTTGCCGGCGCCAATCAGGAAGGCGTCAAGCGGTCCTTGCTCTGAAGCCACTTCGTCCATAGCCTGCTTTCTGGCGGCGGCCATATCTATTTTCGGAGCTTGCGATTGAGTTGGCTGGCCGAAGTCTTCAGCAGTCGCCAATCCTGAAGAAATTGCTTTCTGCCGGATTTGGTCCTTGCTTGTCCCCTCCGGCACGCCCCTAATAATCTTTCCGTTCGGCAGCGTGACGTCCATTAAAGGTCGCTCCAGTTTACGGTCGCATCTGCTTTGCTTGAGCCGCCGCTCCCTTTAGCCATCCACTTGGCGATGTTGTTGCCAGGCGTGCCGAGGAATTGAGCAGCTTCAGAAAGGTAGTCGGCCAACTTTGTCTGACTTACTTTTTTCCGCTCCAGCCAGTCAATCAGGGCCGGCCCCTCAAGGTTCGTAGGCAGGCCGGTCTGCATGGCCATACTAAGCTCTGCCTCAGATAGAGCGCCAAACGTAACCGAGCTAACCACATCAAGGCCAAGTTCTCTTTGTAATGCCTCCAGCTCAAGCGTAGAAGACTGAAAGCTCGGGAACCTGGAAGATATTGGGCCGGATTGTGCCCCCTCTTCGCGTATTAGTCTGATCGCCTCGTCGTACTTTGGGATCGTTGACTTAATGACAGCAACTCGGTCATACGCGGCGCCGCTCTGTTTGATTGCCTGCTTAGACGCTTCTTTCGTGGCGTCAATCTCGCCCTCAGATGCCGCAACGCTTTGAGTTGTGATGGTTGACGACTGACCACCGCCAGTTCCGCTGCCGGATACCGAGGCAGGACGAAACCCGCCAAAGGCAGGGTCGAACACATGAGGGACGCCGCCGATGTTTACAGATTTCGCAGACTCGTAGCGCACTAGGTCGTTGAAGTCGCCGCTCTGGCCGTAAGCCTGCAAAGATGCCGGCGTAAAGTCTCCGGGTTGCACCTTGCCAAAGTCAGGACCGCCAGTACCGCCAAACATGGCGCCATATTCTTCCTCTGACGCAATGCCCGCATAGCCGACTCGCATGTTCTTTAGCCCCGCCTCGGGGTTTTGCTGGAACATTTGCAGGTCTGCGGCCATAGTGTTCGGCCTGCCACCGAACTGCGTTACCTGGCTAATGCCGTCTTGCAGATGCCGCCCTGCGTTCTGCGGATCAGACAGCGCTTTTCGATAGGCTTCTTTGGCGACCTGTTTTGTCTGGTCATTCGTGAAGCCAAACATATCGGTCATGGTTTTGGCGATCTCAGGGAACTGAATCACCGCCTCACGAATCTTTCGAGGGTCGCCCGACTGCATAGCTTCGGTTGCCGCTTTCTTTGCCGCCTCCTGATACGCTTGCTGGTCTTGCTTTTGTCGGTAGTCGCCAATCATGGCCGCGCCTTCGCGCCATCCGCTGCCGTAGTCTGCGGGCTGAACGTAAAACTCACGATTGGCCATTAGCTGCCCCCGAACGCGCTGGCGATGTTAGCCGCAAGCATACTGAAGAAATCCCCGTCCATTTCACCTTCGCCACCTATGGGGTCTTGTCCCATGCTGGAGGCGTCAACCCGGCCAGGCTGCTGCGGTGCGCCGGGGGTCTGCGATGCGAAGGCATTTGGCTGTTGTGGTTGCTGGTTCAGGCCCATTAAGCCTGAAAGCCGCTTGTCTGGGTTTTCGCTCCCTCCACCGTTCCAGTCGTATTTCGCCGGCTCAACATAGAACTGGTTATTCTGCATGCTGATTCCCCATTGTGCGGTAGTCCACCGTCAGATAGCCGTCACGCTCGCCAACCAGGTCGGGCTGTGTCAGATTAACCAGGTCGGCAATCACGCCCTCAGAGCTTCCAGAGAGGCCGAGAGCGCGGGCTGTGTCGTTCCAGTCCCATGTGAACCAGCTATGGCCGAAGCGTTCACCGGCTGGTTGAATGTTGTCTTTTAGGCGAACGTCAGAGAATGCAGCCGCGCCCATCTTGACCAGCCCCATTGTTTCATCGAAAGCCGCTTGCTTGCCGGCAATACTGGACTGGGCTGCGCCGATGGTGCCCTGGCGCTGAGTCTGGCCAATGCCCGCCATTCCGCTTGCGATCTGATTTGCGTTTGAGGGCAGGCTGGCAAGACCCTGGAGCCCTCCCATTGCGTTCTGGTAAGCGGATAGGGTATTCATGCGCTGATTGTCGGCCAGCATCATATCAGTGCCGCCTGATCGCAATGCGCCGGTAGCGGACTGGTTGCGAAGAATGGCCTCTTCCTGTTGTGGAAGCTGGCCAATGGTTGCCTGGAATAGCGGATTCGCTTGCAGATTCTGGTCAGCGTTTGGATCGCCGCCTTCAAGGCCATAAAACCCGCCAAGCTGAGTTAGTGCGCCTTCACGGAATTGCTGCGGTAGCGCCTCACGCTCTTTCATGTAAGCAAGGGCTTCGCGCTGTGCGGCTACCTGCTGCGCTGTGCCAGATTCAACGGCTCTTGCGCCCTGCTGGGAGTCCGTAAGGCCGAGCCCGTCCGTAACTTTTGAAACAATGTTGCCCATTATCTTGCCCTCGCATAAACCGTTGTGTCGTCAATTTCAGCCACGGGAATAAAGCCCGTTTTCTCGATGAGCCTGCCCACACTTGCGCGGCCCACCTGCGCCAGAACCATCTCGCACCAATCAAACAGCCAGAAAGCGAAACGCACAAACCCGTCAACGGCTTCTTTGATGTGGCGCAATCCTCGCTTGTCGCTTGCAAAATGGCAGGATGCGGCATTGCCCCGGCGTGAAGCTGAGAACAGAACTTTGCAGTCCTTCCGATTCCAGCGGAATATCATATGGTTTTCGTTGGTAGGCAGGCCCATTAGGTCGCCAGAGTAGGGGGTGAACTCTAAAGAGCTATCCATCCGGTTAGGCTCCCTGGCGTTGGGTTGAACCACAAGGCATTAGATGCCGTGTTGACGTACATCCCGTTGATGTTAGCCGCGTATACGCCGTTAGGGTCGGTCGTGGCGCCCCGCTGGGGTGATAGCTCAAGCAACCGGCCCATATAGTCGTCAATCATGAATTTAGGCCAGCCAAGGCGCTCAAGGTCGGCGTAACTGACAGCGCTATCTTGTCGCATCATCCTGCCTCATCTATTTCTACCCCTGTAATGCTGAACACTCCGGCGCTCTTGCCCCTGATGCGCATCCCGAACCATCGCGGATAGTCGCCCAGCCTGCGGGCAATGATGCGTTTTTGATAATCGCCACGGTTGCCGCGATACATCAGCACTTCAGGCCCGTAAAGCACGCCGTCTTTAGTGGTGGACACGAACACAACGTCATCAATGACCGTGCTGTGACCGGGCGCCGTGACGAGTTCAGCGGCCATGACAGTGGTGCCGGCGCGAACAATTGGCGTTGTGCATGACCATTCCACGGTTTCGCCATATTGAGTGCATAGCGATTGATCCAGCTTGCCAATGCGCCCATCCTGCTTATCGCCGTACACCCAGCCAGATGCTTTGTCGTCAATGTTACGCGGATCATAAACGCCGTTCACGCCGCGCCAAGGTGACTCGCCGCTGCTCCACTGATACCAGATGTTCTCGCCCAGAGTTTGACTGAGACTCACGTCATAGATCAGCGTGTGCCTTGGCAGGTGGCAGATAACCAGCCCCTGGTCGCGGGTGTCCCGGTATTCGATCTGAATATTGGCCAACTCAAAATCCGAATAGCCGTCAATGACAGAATCAATTTCTTTTGTCGAAATGCTTTGGTAGCTGTTGGTCAGCATGTAGAAGCCGGGGCTGTATTCTTTGCCGCCGCCAAACACTACGAAGCGGCTATCACCGATACTGGCCTTGGCGTGGGTGCCAACAATGCCAATCGGGATTGCAGCGTTGGGTATGCGGGCAAACGGGAACTGCGGCCCTGCGTTGTTGTAGAAGCGCTCAGTGGTGTATCGGTTGAATACCATCAACTTATTGTCGGTGGATTTCTCAATACCAACAATTTCATCCGGCGCAAAGTCAGACCCGGCACGCTGGTTTCCGCCAAACGTGGTTTCACCTGAGCCGCTGAGCGTGGTATTCCATAGATTCTCGCCGTCAGTGAAGATGTAATAGCCATCAATCCAGCACAAGTCTATGAAGTTTCCTGCGCCTGCGGGTTTGGTGACTTTTGCCACGGTCACATCACCGTCATAGCGGTAATAATCACCGCCTGACACGATAGCAACGGAGTTGAAACTGTTATCCATAGCGACCTGGCCGGGGCCACCGATAGCAGGCCCGGTGATTTCAGTGACTTCACCGAACTGGCCCACTTGAATCAGTTTATCGCCTGACACTCGGACGTGCTTACGGAAGCGGTCAGACCACAATCCGCCGCGATCTATGCCAATGCCCGCCCCGAACTGAGTAAGTCCATCAGCGGTGCGGAGGTAGCCTGTCCACGAGCCCACGGCTTGAGAGAAGCCCACCATGTTTGCAGGCAGCGTGTCACGCCATTCGGCGTCACCATCAACCCGCGTACCTTTGATAAGCGGCAGTTTCATGGCGTTACCGGCGTGTCGTTTTCGTCAGAAAGGAAGTCGTTATGAGTAATCACCCGCTCATAGGGGTGGTAATACTTGGCGCCATAAAGGCCGTGATTGCCCTGGCCCCTCGGGAACCGGCCCGGATACTGCACCGGCTCAGCTTCAGCGGTACGGTTTGCGATGGTCTGCATTCCCATGCTGGCATTGCGCGGAATCGCCGGATGGATCATCTTTTCAAAATAGGGGGCTACGTACATTGCGACGGAATTGGTGACGCCCATGACGGCCCAGCCAGGTATACCGGAGTCCTCAGTAGCCTGCGGCTCGCCATCGGACACGATATAGCCGATACGCCTGCCCACGGCGTTGTTGGCCAGAATCCAATCTTCCATATACTTCAGCGTGTCCTGAGTCTCGCCGGGGTCTGCCTCTGCAAACCGCGAATTGACGCCGATTAGCTTCAGCACTCTTGATGCCAGTTCGCCCTTGGTCATTTCTCACCCGCTGGTTTAGGGGCCAAAAGAAAGGGGGCTTTCGCCCCCTGTCTCGTTATGCCGGTACGTAAATGGCGTTACCGTTACGGCTCGGGTCTTTGTTGACCAGGCCATACCAGGTGAACAGACGAACACGGCAGTTCAGGGTGTCCAGCTTGGCGTCATAAGCCATGTACAGCTTAATGCCGTTGTCCAGGGTTTCGCTAGTCACTTTCATGCCATCAAACTCGTTCAACACGTCCAGGTTGCCGTCAGCGTTCACGAAGCCAACAGAGTCATCAGCCCAGAAGCTGTTCGCCTGCCCGCCCGTTACGTTGACCTTGGCCACTGACATGCCGGACACAATCGCCGTGCTGATATTGGCGTAAGCGGCCTGCGATGCAGTGATACCAGACTGGTTTGCGGCAATCGGCTTGGGGTAAATGGTCAGGGCGTTGGTGGCTTTTGCGATAACACGGAAGGTCATCAACTGGCCAGTATCGGTCTTGTCCATCAAACCCAACGCTTTCACGCCGGCGAAGGTAATAACATCACCCACTTGGTAGTTGGCGCCAGAGGTCAGATTGACCGTGCCGTAACGGTAATCAATGTTCTGGATAGATCCGCCCACTTCCTTAAAGCCTTCAGGCACTTCAACCACGTTAGCGGACACTGTGCTGGCTGCGCCCGCTTGGGTCGGGATGGTGCCGTAGGTCGGAGCCTCAAACACATCAAAGCCGGCCACGTTCTTGCCAATCTGGCCAGTTCCGTACGCCTGTTCAGGGCGACCGGACAGATCAGAGCGTGACGCAAGGTCAGAGCCCATGACTTGATAGGTGCGCGGGTTAAGGAAAAAACTGGAGCCCATATCACGATACGCCTGGCGCTCAGACATCAGCGTTGACGCCTCGGATACGAAGTCAAAACCTGCTTTGCCAGACTCGTAGTACATGGTGCCAGTATTGGCTACCAGGTTGGCAGCACGAAGGTTGGCATCTGAGCTCAATTTACGAGAACCGGCCATGGCGCGGCGTTTCATAAAGGTGGTATCGCGCAATTCCTCGGCACGAAGGGTAAACCAATCGTTCCGCGGCGCTTCCACGTTCAGCGGATAGGTCTGCTCGATGATGTTGCCTGGGGTTGTGCCGGACAGGTCAAAGCCGGATACAATCGGCGCCTGCTGCTCAACACTCTTCCAGTACACGTTGTTGGCGTTTTGCAGATCCACGCCGGGTTGAGTGTCAATGCCCATGCGTGACGCATAAACAAAGCTGTCGTTCATTTGCTTACAGGCTTCGTCGTAGAAGGCCAGGATATTCTTAGCTGTTTGATTAGCCATGTCTTAATACCTATGTGAGCTTAACCCCTCGCGCATCCGCTTGTTTCTGAATGTCTCGCATGGCTTTCAGGTCGCTGGTATTGGATGCCTTATCAAAAGCATCTTGTAGCTTCCGGCTGGAGGCTGGCGACCCATCACCACGCAATGATTCATCGGGTGCAGGGGCTTTGCTGATTCGTTTGGAGTGTTTCGGTTTCAATTTCTCAGCCAGTCGCGTCATGTGGGCGATTGCCTTAAACCCGTTGGGGTCGTCTGTTAGCAACTGCTTAATCTGCGTCATGGCGTTTTCGTTTGTGCCGATGTAGTAAGCGACCCGCTCACCACCATCTCCGACTGAATCCAACAAGTAAGCTAAAGAGCCTTCAATGTTCGTGGCTCCGTCTACCTCGTCAGTGGCGCGGTTGAGTGCATCAGCTACACGGTCAACACTGACCCGGTTATCTGTCGCAAACTGCGCCGCCCGCTTTGCCAGCCCTTCGGTCTTAGACCGCATGGATTTGGCGTACTCATCATTTTGCTGAACCCGCTGATTGTTCGATTCGTCAATGCGCCTGCACTCGTTAACCCACTTCTGGTAAGCCGTCCCGTATTGCTCGGCTGTATCCACCCCGTTCTCATATAGCAACGGTACACGCGGGTATTGCGCGTCAGGTGCCTGCTGTTGGCGCTGCGGCTGCGACTGGCCGGTGTTCATGGCCTTCTGCATATCCGCAATCTGCGCTTTTAGCTCGTCCACTTCCGTAGACGCCTGTTGACGTTTCTTGCGCTCTTTGGTCAGCTTATGAATCAGCGCCTCTTCTGCGCTAGGCTTCTGTCGGTCGGGTTCTGACTCCCCGTCTAGCTCAAGCTCAAAATCATCCGACTCGCCCTCATCTTCAGCTTCGGCGCCATCTTCCTCAGAACTGCCTTCGTCGGCTTCACCCGCTTCTAGCTCATCCTGAATTTCCGGCTCGTCCGCCTTGGTGGTGGCTGTGTCGTCTTCTTCGGCTAAAGCTCGTAATTCTTTCAGTGACATAAAGTTGACGCCTTTATTTGCGTATATTCGGTATCCGCCGAACTCGGATCAGGGTGTTCGCCCTGCTCGATTGTGAAACATTATAACATTACGTGAAGGGTTATAGAATTAGTTGGAGCGCATACCTGCCGGCATCATGGCCTGCTGAAGCTTTTGCAGGTTGTCCAGTTCGGTGCCCTGTATCTCTGCACTGACTTTGCTGGACTCGACGCCGTACTTCTTGGCCTTGGCCATCGCATCCAGTCGCTTCGTTTCAGCGTTGTAAGCGTCCACCTGGCTCTGCACTTGATTGTGCTGCCCATCCATCTGAACCTTGGCCATATCGGCTTCTGCCTTGGCCTGCTCTGCCATCGCCAGCATCATGTTGGCGTCTGGCTCTTGATTATTCTGTTGCTGCTGGGCTTCCTGAAGCATCTGCCTTTCTTCGTCTGTGTCAGGCTCCATGATCCCCTGCATGATTAGCTTCTTGCGTGCGTAAGCTTTCAGGTGGTCGGTCTTTGGCCCATCCATCAGCGTGAAGTAAGTCAACAGCGCCATTTCGCCTTCTGGCGTGCCTGCCAGTGCTGTGTAAAGTTCGCGCATTTCGGTACGGGCTTCGTCTTTCTGTGATTGGAAATTCGGCCCCACGTCCGCATAGACGTTGAACTTTCCCTTAGTTATGTCGTTCAGCGTGACTTCTTCGCCGGTTTCCTCATCGAATACCGTCTCCATAACGCTAACAGACGATTCAGTGCCGTCCGGCTGCGTGGTGATAGCTTCGCGCGGCACGTCATACAGTTCTGCGGCCATGGATGCGTAAACACGGCCTGCTTGCTTCATGGCCAGCGCGAAGCTGTTCTGGTACAGAAAGGTTTCCATGTTCTGCGCGGATTGCGCGGAATTGATTTGACCCTCTGTTACCTGGCCGCTCATCATCTGATCTTGCGACAATGCGCCGCCCGTTACGTCATCCACGGAGCGCCGGGTAAACTCCAGCAGTGCGGCTGCGGACTGGGGTATCTGTGGCGGCTCAACGTAGGATGCCGGCCCTTGAGGGTACGGCAGGCCGGTGATGGGGCTCTGCTCGTTCAGGTACAAATACGGCAGATTGTTGTCGGCACCAGATGTCGAGTGCATCCACTCAAAGCCCTGTATCTGGCCGGGGAAATACAGCGGCTTCTGGCGCGGCCCTTTGGCTACGATGTCGGCCATATACGACATAGTGAAGTTATGCAGGCGCTGCCCGTCCTGCGCGTCGTGATAGATGCCCCGCCATAGCTCGCGGCCTTCAACGCGGCTCCAATCGCCGTAAATCGGGACAACGGGGATATGTTCGCCGGGTATGCGCTGCTTCTTCAGCACCTTCTCGCCGGTCACAATCTCTTTAGTGACTACCCAGCGGTCTTTCATCTTTTCGCCAATCTTGACGAACCCGGCGCCCTCCATTTCATCAATCACGTCTTTGACTTCGCGCTGATAAACGGCTTTGGTCTGACCCAGCGGATCTTCAAAGATCAGCACGCGCTCGCGCTTTTTCTCTTTGCTGTAAAACTCGGCTACCTTGATTTCGTCAGACTTTGAGCGCCAGAACAGAGTATTGCTGCGCTCCGGCGACTTGAACGGCGTCGGCTCTTTGTTGGCCTCGTAATCAATGCCCATCTCGTCCGCGAAACGCTCCCAGCCCTTCTTAGTGAACGTGGTGATAATGGCGCACCAGCGGGCGTCTGACTTGTCTTTTTTCTTCGCGTTGCTGTCAAAATAGACGACGTTGTTGGCTTCGTTGATTGGCTCAGCAATGATCCGCTGATAGTTGTTCATATCGTCGAACTTGGATTCGTACTCTGTGACAAAGCGAAACGCGCCAAAGCCGCAATCAACCTGGTCTTGCAGTGCGGTCTCTATGGCCTCTTCTGAGCGCAGCATATCGGTACGGTACATACCGGTCAGGGTTTCGGCTGCATCCTCGTCAGCGCCATCTTCAGCCCGAAAGCTGATACCCACTGGGTTGGACCATAGCTCGCCCAATATCCGGTTGCGTCGTGACTTGATAATATCGAACGTGCCGCGAAATTCGGTTTGTACGTCCGCGCCAATGTCGTCATCCCATTGGGATATGCGACCAAACACCAGCATATCGCCCGCCTCTTCGCGGGTTGCGCTGGTGCTGGCTTCCGCGTCATCAACGAGTTCTTTGATTTCTTCCAGTTCCATTGCGTTGGCCCATGGGTTTGATGGCGGGAGGAATAAAAATGGCTTGAGCAATCTTGTCCGGCACTGCGAGACACATCATCACGGCGTCGGCCATATTCGGCGACTCAATTTTCAGCGCCTTCATGTCAATTTTGCTCATTATCTGAATCTTGCCCGTGCCGTTCGGCTTTTTTGGTATCCGGCATAACTCGGACTTCAGCCCGCTCATTTCTTTGATTTCGGAGGAAAAGCTCACAAGGGTGTCAGGGTCGTGATACTCGCCTTTGACCACTGCCCTATACGTTCGGTACATGCAGTCGGCCAAGTGGACGTATGCCTGCGCTCGGCGGTTCTTGAATGCGTCCCGGTTGCTGATTGGCTTGGCACTGTTGTCGTCAATCAGCTGATACATGGCGTCCGGCTTATCGACACCTGCGGAGCCTCTGAAAAGTTCCTGCCGCATGGCCTGGCCGGTGAGGTTATCCGCCACCTGGCGACGAAGGCCAAGGCCCAGACCGTCAGCGTCCCAGATGAAATCCTGCGCCTGCATCTGGATTGCGTAATCTGTTGCCCAGTCGCAGCCCTCAGACACATCGCCAAAGCTCCGCGCTTGTACGTCGAAGAACACGCAGCCGTGGCGATAAGCCAGACCCTTGTCGTCGGCGCCGTTGTCGCTCGGGTCGTGGCTCACCACCTTGCGGCCTGCGGGCTTAAACCCTAATTTTACGTGGGCATCAATGCAGGCATCAAACCACTCGGGCTGGATGATCGCGTCATCCACGGCCTCCAGGTACTTGCCAAGCCATTTGTGTTCGTACTGCTGCCGCGTCATGTGCTCAAAATCAGACGCTCGCTCGGTTTCAAGGCCAGATGCCAGGAACCACTCCCGCGGCATATCGTTGTAATTGGCCTCGATGACAATTAATTCGTCGTCTTCGTAATACTGGTGCCGCTCAAGGTCACGCTCAGCCCTCGCCAGGTACTTCTTGCTGATAGGGTCGGATCGGCTGCCCCGGTTCATCGTGATCCAGATTTCAGGCGTCTTCATTTCTGATAGCGGAATGCCTGCGGCCACCGCTGCGTCAAAGTCGGCGGCTGTGGCTCGTGTGGAGGCTGTCATGATGCGCAAGGTGTCTTCGCTTAACCCTTCGCCCTCTTCTACCCATAAGCCATCAACGCCGGACAGAATGCCCTTGAGTGACAGGATGTTTCGGGCTAGGCCCCGGTAAAAGATCCGCCCGCCTGATTGGTGAGACATATCGGTGCGGCTGAACTCAAAGCCTGGAATATCGAGCCGTTGGATCTCGTCTTGCAGTGTGCGGTGTACCGACTCATCAATGGAGTTTTGAAACTCTCGCCCACCACACCAGAGTTGGCCGGCTGTCATGCAAGCGGCAACGTAATCTGCTACAAAGGTGGTTTTGGTGGATGCGCGACCACCCAGGATAATCTTGACGCGCTTTCGTTTTTTAATCAGCGCCTGGAATTTATCCAGGCACTTAATCTGAATCTGCATTGACGCCTGTGAAGTTGAACGTGACGGCGTTTTGGATTGGCCCGCCACCGGGACCGGCGTGTTCGTGCTTGTCGGTGAATAGCTTCAAGTGCTTACCTATCAGCTCGTACCCCTTGAGCGCGTTTGATGCGTCGTATTTGTATGCCGGGGCAATTAGGCCGTCGTCCGTTTCGATCATTACAAGCTCGCCAGAACGGTCTCTAACCGGCTCCCCTTGCTCGCATCGGGATATGTTCTTCATGATGCCGTTGAGCACAAAGTCGGCGCTGATCTCTGTGCGCTTTGACCGCTCATTCATGCGCTTCTGGATAGCCTCGGCAACCCAAGTTTTTCCAAGTAGCTCAGGGCCAATCCTGCTCGCGGTTTTCTCGCTATAGCCTGCTCTGACTGCGGCGTGGCAAGCGTTTAGGTCAACAAGGTACTCGCCCACAAAAAGCGACTGCCTTGCGGTTAGCTTTTTCATCATGGTGTCTCAACGAATATCCGAACCCGCATACCGGTCTTCGGATGCCTGCCACTCCATTGCCATGTTTTTGGCGCAACGGTAGTGGGCACGAAGAATGGCCAGTCACCCTCTGGGACAACGGTCACTTCGCCTTTGGTTCGGTAGTTGATGCCGATTACTTCACCTGCGCCCACGTCGTTAATGGCTCGCAGTTGAACTGAATACGTGGTGCTGGCAGTCAGGCCAGTAAACTCAAGCGGGCTAGTGGCCGCTGTCCATGTTGACCCATCTGATGAATACTCAAAGCCGTTAGAATCTGTTTCGCTGTACGAGAACGTGATTTCTGCTGCGGTCTGAGTTGTGACGGGGAACAGCGCCGTTATCGCGCCTTGCGGAACCGTTGGCTCGGCAGGTATCGCATCCGTCGTAAACGAAAACGACGCACTAGCCCCGCTGCCCACCGAATTTGTAGCCCTTAACGCTCCACTGAACGGCGTATCATCTGCCAGGCTTGTCAGCGAGATAGTGCCGGTAAACGTTACCCAGTCGCCGGAGTTGATCGAATATTGATAGCTGGCTGCATCAGTCAGGCTGTAGCTGGGCGTCAGGCTCGCAGTGGTCTCGCCGATTGTAATTGTGCCGATGGTCCAGGTGCCTTGTGGAACCTCTGTATTCTCATCAGGCAGAGAATCCAGCGAGCCAGTTGTAATCGTGCGCTGAAACATAGCGCCGGCGTTGTTGATGTAATAATAATCAAACGCGCCTTCAGCCGGACCGGACCAATTTAATTGGGGGTCGAATGCGCCTTCTGCGGTAAACGTCAGAACCTGCTCGCCAGTTTCAGGCGGGCTGCTCCATCCATCAGTCAGGTATTCGTCTACTGGCTCCTGCACAATCGTTAGCGTCATATTGGCGGGCGGCGCGTAGGTCGCAGTGCCTGTGCCCACTTCGGGTATCGCCGCCAACACCACTTCAGCGCTAGACAATATATTCGACTGATTGCCCGCATCGTCCTCGTGCATCGCGTGAATACGATACGTGCCCGTCGCAAGCGTTAGCGTTAGGGACTGCTCGCCGGTTGCGGATACAGCTTGGCTGCCCTGGGCTCCAGCTTTGATTGCTGCGGCTGTCTCGGTTGCACTGCCGGATGCAAAGAAATACGCCGTGCCGTTGTCTTCGTCTGTGCTAAAGGCCACGTCGATTGTGTCAGGGTCAGTCCCCGCAGCGGTCAACGCCGAGATGATAGGCGCGGTGGTGTCAGCCGTGGTTATCACAAAACTCAACGACTCGATAACGCCCGCCGGGGTGATGTGATTCAGCGTGTACGTGCCGTCGGGGCCAGTGATTACGCCGTCATTGCCAATCGTCAGCGCGTCTGGGCCTTCGATCTGACTGCCAGCCGTGGGCGTAGTAGCGAATGTCGCGCTACCGGTCCATGACGTTAGCGATACAAATTGACGCCCTGTTGCTGGGGCGTAAGTTGCCGTGACGGTAGCTGATTCAGCCGCTTCGCCGATTTCGTAACTAGCCGCCTGAATATTGCCAGTCGGTGAAATATACGTCAGCGCATACGTGCCATCCGAGCCAGTCACAACCCCGTCTGCGCCCATCGTGAGCGCGTCTGGCCCTTCGATCTGTCCATCTGCCACTGGTGTCGGTGAGAATGCCGCGTCACCTGCCCAACTTGTTAGGGTGACAAACTTTCTCCCCGCTGCCGGTGAGTAGGTGACATCGACGGTAGCCATCAGGTGGACAGCTCAATAGTTACATCGCCGAACAACAGTGACGTGCCCGCAGTGACCGCTTCGGCAAGGGTTGGCATTGTGCCCACGGCTGTGTATGGCCCTGAGCCGCTGATTGTGACAGGAACCGTGATGGTGCTGCCTTGGCTGTCGGTGAGCGTGGCCGGTGATACTGGGGTTGAGGCGTAGTTGGTTGCGGTTAGGGTGAACTCTTCGCCGGGTTGCAGGGTGTCGGTGGTGGTGACTGTTGGAACGGGCTCAGGCGCTGCTTTTAGCGCAATAGTGACCGAGTTGTAATCAGAATAGTTTCCTGCCGTTAAGTCGCCAGGACTTTCAGCCGAGGAAGCTCCTTGCTTATGCCCAACAAGTAGGCCAACGCCCCGGCCACCGGCATTTACGCCCGATACGCCAGCCAGGCTCGTGTAGCCAGTTACAGGGGTATTGAAAAGCTTATTACTTCGTCCGTTAGCTCCGATGACTAAATACAGTGTGTCTTCAGTCCAGGACGGTGTGACTGTCGGCGCAGTTACAGAAGTTACACTAAAAGATCCATCTTGCTCAAATACGGTAGCATACTCAATGTCTGCCCACTCCGAAGCTCTTAGTACATATCCATAGGATGTTGCTTCACCTTGCTCCGCTGACAGAGCTACGGTGGACTCACCACCCGTCGAAGTTTTTTCAAACACAGACAGAGTGATTTTGTCATTTCTGTTCATTACCCCGACAGACCACCCGGCAGGAGTTTCAAAATTTCCGGCTCCGGTTTCAGAATACGCGGCAATGATAAGAAGAAGTTTTTCGCCTGCAATAGCACCTGAAGGAACGCTAAAGGTGTGGGTCTTCACACCTACCCCACCAATTCCTCCCAAAATGCCGGCTACGTTTGGATTACTCATAGAAACCTTCCAAATAAAATTTTGCTGTTTAGACCTGCGGCATTGACACCCACGACATCTCTTCCGGCAAGCTCAGGTAGATTTGCACCTCGTCGATTGCATACCACTCTTGCAACTTCATTTCGTCGGTGATTTCTGCCCCGTCTTGCCCAGAAAACCAAGCATCGTTACCACCCAATTTAACTAGCCTGAAATCTTCGTAGCCAACAGCGCCGTTTTGACGCCACGGCATTTTAAGGTTTCGGTGAATTAACTGGTCGTCTACCCATTGCACAAACTTGCCGTCTTGCTCGCCCGCTGCTGAGTTCATTTCCATGTAGAACTCCATTTTGTGCCAAGCAGAGCCCATGAACTCACTGTGTTCGGTGATGCTCCCGTCAAGGGTCATGACCGAATTATCAATCGCACTTCTCAATTGGGGGTAGTTGTCTGGGGTGCCGTTGTTATCGAGGTCATGGCTGTCAACGCGCCAATCAAGCGGGCTGTCTCCCCCAGTGCCAATCTGTCGGGTGCCAACCATCGGCGGGTTTGTCCACCCAAACTCTGACGATCTTCTGGAAATGAAATTCCTCGATCCATATGAATTTCCTTGAAAATCCCAGATGGCTCCTGGCCGCAAGCTGCTGGAGTTCCAGATGTTCTCATTCATGTCCGCGCCTTGGACTCGGAATATTTTAGTCTGTCCGCGATTTGTCCATCCGGGTTGATACCGTATCCAAAACCGCACAAATACACTTTTTGTCCCTTCTGGTAGAAATTTGCATAGGATCTTATCCCCCCACCAAGCTGACGATTCTCGTGCAGAACGATATGCAACAAGGGCTTTGCCAGTGCCGGAGCGCGTAAATTCTGAGCCAGCCTTTACATAAAGCGGCTCAAAGCCGTCTGAATACTCTGCGCCACGGGAAGGCGACCACCCCGATGTTGTTCTGGCTGCATCCCATCCTGCTGGTAATGTATCTCCAGCGGCAGCATAGGCTTCACCGGGGGCAATCGTTGCATCCCAGTCCGCCTGATCGTTAAAATTGTCTTGGAAAAACAGACCAACCGGAGCAGCCCCACCTCCCGTATCATCCCCAGCCCGAAACCCACCACGCGCAGACGCCAGTGTATTAATCAGCGGCGCAACGCGGCCTTTGATCGTCGCCGGGGTGCGGCCTTCGATTGTGATGTTCGCGGGGATTCCGGGCATTATTGAACTCCAAGGGCGTCAACCAGGCCGTTATGCCGAGTCGAACAATCGTGATATTGGGAAGCCCATTCGCGCATGGTCAGCACAACGTCTTTACCTGTGCCGTCAGTCAGCAGCGGTAGGGTTTGCGGGCATTTGATCGTTAGATTCGCGGGCAACACCACTGGCGGCATCGTTGAGCAAGCTGATAGCGTCAGGAGCAAGACACACGCGCTGATAAATCGGTTTTTGAATTTCACGAATTACTCCCCGGTCTATCACGCGCTCGTTCGCTCTAAGCTCGCCCAGCCGCTTTTCAACTAGCTGTGACACTTCGGCCTGGCCCGCTCTGATTTCGTCGGCTAGGGCTTGCTGTGCAGTGATTGCGATGAGTTCTTTGCTGTCTTCAAACCAGCCTCGGGCCAGCCAACCGCCTGCGGTTAATCCGGCGACTGCGACAAGGGCGATTGCGGGCTTGGCGTAAGGGATCATTTGCGCACCTTGGCGAACGCTTCAGCCGCGTTGTTGGTGTAGTAAGCCGCAACGATGAAGCCGAGAATCCAGCATAATCCCTCAACCAACGGCAGCATTGGCTCAGGGATTTTTCCGGTCAGGGCGCAGATAAGGCTCACGATGATTGCGGTTAAGCAGGCGTAAGCCATTGTCCTGCGGTGGAACCAATACTGGCTGGGATTCGGATGCTCACTCATAGCACTATCGCGCCGTTAAATAGTTTCGTGACAACTTGGCCGGTTGCGCATTTGTGGCGCGAATACAGTTCAAGCTGATTAACCTCCGGCACCAATATCCACGGCCCATAGGTCTGCCGCCCTGTTAGCCGGCTGGGCACTTGAGCATTAGGCAGCCCATCAAAGGCAATCGAAACAAACTGGCTGCCGGAGTAGCCGATGACTTCCACAAACTCGCACGGTCGAACTTTGTCAAAGGTGCCGCTTATGCGCAGCCTTCCACCGGCCTCATTCTTTGCGCTGGTAATTTCAAAACCCTTAACAACCGGGAATACAGCTGGCTCAAATTTCTTAAAGCCAGCCCACAAGGCGCTCACAATCGCAACGTAAAGTGCATATCGCGTGAATTTGCCCATGTTAGGGCGCCTGCGGTTTTCACACTCATAAGCTTTTGAGAATAAAGCGCGCATTTATCTGCCCACTATGTGAAGTACAAAACGAACAAGGCTATCCCACAAAAGGGACACTGTGCCGGCGACTGCGGCAATCCAGATAGCGCCAATTCGAGCTGAAGCCCATACCCACTTCATGCGTCGGTCTGCTTCCAGCACTTCGCGCAAGTCTCGCAACTCGGCATCCGTTAAAGGTCGCTCATGGTGCTGTTGATCTTGCGGTTCGAGCCGCCGCCTTTCGTCATCCACTAATAGCTCCAAATCCACGGACGCGGGCGACTGGTCGCGTGTGGCAGGTCGTCAAGATGAATAAATCTGCTGTCGCCGGACTGCTTCACACCGATGCCCGTAAAGCCATGTTTTAGCGCCATCTCAATCAGCTTCAAGGCATCCCCGCCACGAATGGTTACATCACACGCATGGCCGGTACTGTGAGCGCCTGGCTCGGCTTTGGCGGCTTCAATCGGGTGGGTCCTGTGTCGAAACCCGCTGCTAATCACCATCGCTTTGCCGTAATCGGTGCGCAGTGCTTGCAGTCGCTCCATGAACCCGGCATTCATCCCAAGCTGGCCAGTATGCTTACAACGAAACTCTCCGGCGCTGAAGTTTGGGTAGTTGTGCCAGTTCATACGGGCCTCGATATAGGGTTGCCCGCCAGGTTATGGCGTACCGGTTTACCTGACAT
>Ga0306898_1000325_pt1 | contig 19376 bp, 23 predicted proteins | sample AntRauMFilla1564_FD_190424 | JGI IMG/M metagenome (GOLD analysis project Ga0306898, IMG submission 190424) | Saline lake microbial communities from Rauer Islands, Antarctica - Metagenome Filla 1 #564 (v2) (version 2) | ecosystem: Environmental > Aquatic > Non-marine Saline and Alkaline > Saline ...
TTTTTAGTAATTTAAGGGTGGTAAAAATCTTATAATAGTATAAGAAAAATACCACCACTCAGCTGGACCGCCTATCAAGCCCCTTAAGCCCCTCAAAAGCCCCTCAAAAGCCACTCAAGAGCCACTTTAAAGCCACTCAAGCCACTCAAGCCCCTCAAGAGCCACTTAAAAGCCCCTCAAGCCACTTAAAGCCACTTAAAGCCACTCAGTATTAAAAATGTTGACTATTTATTAGGTTGTGCTATAATAAATATATACACAGGCTGTTCCTCTTATTGATGACCATGTGTTCGTTGGAAAAAAGATCATTATGCCCCCGCTAGCCTGTCGGGGGTATTTTTAATTAAAATATATTGTGAAAAATCCAAATTAGTTGGTATAATATTGAAATGCCGATATAAATAAAGACAGAGAGTTGATCCTCTCTCAACACGAACACATGGAGAAACAATGATTAATACAGAAACCAAATTAAACCAAATCATCAATAGTAAAGAAAACTATCTTTATTTTGATTTAGCTGGAAGTGGCAAAAGCCGCTCAGTAATAGCCGCTATAAACAATCTATCAATGCGAAAAGACGAGATAATAGTTTGGTGTGGCTATTCTAAGTCTGACTTATTAGAAAAGCAGAAATATATTACCCAAAAGTCAATCATAGTTACCTCAGATAGAGATGAGACAAATTTCAATATTGACTCCATAACTGACGAAAAAGTAATTTTGATGCCAGTTCAGTTTTACCGTAAGTTTTATCCTACTGACATCATTAGTAAGAAATTCACTATCAAAAAAGTAATTATTGATGAGTTGTCTTACATTGACTTTATCGTACCTTCATTACTTGACGAAAATTTTGTTTATGGGGAAAAAATTGAAGATATTATTAAAACGAAGTTTTCTAAGTTTGATTTGCATAATCAGAGAAAGAAAATAGAAGCCGAAGATCAGTCCCCCTCATATGCTCATTTTATTTCCAACTCAAAATTGAGTCATATTGTGCTTACAACTGAATACCTCACTCGTTTTATCCTCGAAGAGCTTGGATGGTCAAAGATAGTTGGGGACGAAGCGGCTCAAAGAGATTGTGTAGTAAAGATTTACCTTGATTCCACGATAAAGAAAACGTTTATTGATTATAGTGACGATAAAGATTTGTGGGGTGATATTGGTTACGATCATATCTTTTGTAATGCCTCTAAAGATAATGATTTTGTAACCACCCATACCACTGCAAGGGGAAGCAATAAGTATATTGGTAAGAAGTGTTTAACAGTGTTTAGACGATTTGGATATCGCTTTGAGTTTTCTTTCAAATCACAGATGGAAAGATTATTGAATAATGAGAATAGTGATATGCTGTTACACCTCTATTACACTGATCAATTAAATCAGACTGTTAGTCGTACAGTTGGATATCGTGGTGATAAAGTTGGTTATGTAGTGGCTCATCCTAATTGCGGAAAAATAATATTGAAGCAGTTTTTTCCTTATCAAATTGAGATGGGTGATGTTGATATTTACAACAAAGACCAAATTACCTCACTTATCAAAAAAGTGGATAATATTGATTTATCGTTTACAGACGAATTGATATTTGATCCAGAAAAATCTATGCCAATCAAAGAATTCAAGAAGATATGTGGCTTTCCAGCGACAAAAGCCGTAAAACTATTAAATTCACTTGGTTATGATGTAAAAACACACAAAACCAAATATAGCTACCTTGTAATAGGTTGTGAGCAAAGATAAGGAGCTTGTTATGACAATTTACAAACCATTTCCTTTCGATTCACGCTATTTAATTGGTGACGATGGGTCAATAGTGGGGGCGAAGGGAAACCAGTTGTCACAGCGTCCTGTGGCTAAAACAGGCTATGTGAAAGTCGCTATTGGTAATCCAAAGTATGGTGGCTTTGGTGAAGTGCTGGTCCACAGAGCCGTTTGTTTGGCTTTTGGCAAAATGTCAATGGATCAATGGCATGATTGTCGCGTTTGGTGTGTTGATCATAAGGATGGCGACAAAACCAATAACAACCTAAGTAATTTAGAAATAGTCACTTATAGCGAAAACCAATTGAGATATTACAGAGCATTGAGAGGTAAGTTGGGTAGCTTGAAGCAATTATCAAATAGCTCAAATAGGCTATTGACATTGGCAGAAATATATATATAATGTATAATATACAAAGGAGCAAACATGGAAACAATGGAAGAAGTAACTTCAATAGAAAAGAATATTAACTCTGGTTGGAACACTCAAGCTATCAAAACTTGTTTTGTAGTTAATAATATTACTATGGAAGATTGTGTTAGCAATAACTCACTAGAATGTGTCAAGTGGTTACTTAATAATGGCGCTGATGTCCATGCTGATAATGATTTGGCTTTACGTTCGGCAAGTGAAAATGGTCACTTAGAATGTGTCAAGTGGTTACTTGACGCTGGCGCTGATGTCCATGCTGAAAATGATTTGGCATTATGTTGGGCAAGTACCAAAGGTCACTTAGAAATTGTCAAGTGGTTACTTGACGCTGGCGCTGATGTCCATGCTGTGTCCTCTGAGGCTTTACGTTCGGCAAGTGAGTACGGGCACATTGGAGTAGTTAAAGTGTTACTTGAAAAAGGCGCAGATGTCCATGCTAAAGACGATATGGCTTTACGTTTGGCAAGTGACATCGGTCACTTAGAAGTAGTTAAAGAGTTACTTGCTGCTGGTGCTGATGTTCATGCTGAAAATGATTGGGCTTTGTGTTACGCGGCAATGGAAGGTCACTTAGAGGTAGTTAAACTGTTACTTGAAGCTGGTGCAGATGTCCATGCTGATAATGATTGTGCTACATATTGGGCAAGTAGCGAAGGTCACTTAGAAGTTGTGGAGTTACTAAAACAATGGAAGAAGTGACTTTAATAGAAAAGAATATTCTAGCGGGGTGGAATGATAAAGCTATCAAAACTTGTTTCGTAGTTACTGGAATTACACTGGTAGATTGTGTTAGCTATAACTCTCCAGAATGTGTTAAGTGGTTAATTAACAATGGCTATGATGTCCATGCCCAAGATGATTATGCTTTTCGTTCGGCAAGTGAGTACGGGCACATTGGAGTAGTTAAAGTGTTACTTGAAAAAGGCGCAGATGTCCATGCTAAAGACGATATGGCTTTACGTTTGGCAAGTGACATCGGTCACTTAGAAGTAGTTAAAGAGTTACTTGCTGCTGGTGCTGATGTTCATGCTGAAAATGATTGGGCTTTGTGTTACGCGGCAATGGAAGGTCACTTAGAGGTAGTTAAACTGTTACTTGAAGCTGGTGCAGATGTCCATGCTGATAATGATTGTGCTACATATTGGGCAAGTAGCGAAGGTCACTTAGAAGTTGTGGAGTTACTAAAACAATGGAAGAAGAGATTAAAATGAATTTACTAGAAAAAGAACCTGATCAGCGGGACCACCTAAATGAATGCTAAATCATATGAAAATAGACAGAAATATTCAATTACGCAGGACTCTCAACTGCACGAAGACTTCAAGGACTATTGCCGTGAAGCTGGTGTTACTATGAGTGACGCTATTGAATGGTTTGCTGCTCAATTAATCACAGGAAAAACAACCATAAACAAAAGAGAAGTAAGAGAGGCTTTTGTAGATTACCTGATAGCCAATAGAAAGTAACCTAAAGACTTCGTGGTTTTCTGCTTCTAGTTGATAAATAGATAAAAGGAGACTTACATGAATATACTTAAAACCATCTTCAACGTTATGTTGCTCGGATTACCTTACATATGGAAGTTCATCAAAGATAAATGGGGCGCAAAGATAGATGATAGGATAGAAGCAAAGGTAGACAAAGCTATTAAAGACTACCTAAATAAGGAGTAATTTATGAGTAAACAACTTGGTTTTGACTTGACGTATAATCAGTTTTTATTCTGTGAGGCTTACCTACGCCTATATAATGTTGACAAGGCTTGTAGAGAAGCCTATCCAAATATGCATACGCATAATGGTTCAAACATCTTGAAATCTCGCAAGGTACAAAAGTATCTTCGTGAAAGACTCCAAGAAAAGAAAGCTACTATTGAGCGACTTACAGATAAAATGTATGACGTGTTATGTCAATCTTTGTATTCAAACGACCCTACTATTAACCTAGAAGCTACTAAGCAAGTCGCCAGAATTAAAGAAATAGAAGCAAAAATCAATTCTTTTGATGATCCAACTGATACTACTATTAGTATTAACTTTGGCGTAGCTCAAAAAGATGAAGATGACAACAAAAGAAGTTAAGTTATTCCCTTCTCAATTAGAGGTGCTTCAAGCAACTGAACAGAATATTGTAGCAGTTTTATCAAGAGGCTATGGAAAATCCTACACAGTCGCCTACTGGTGTTTATATAGACTCTTAACTGATTCAGATATTGGTATGATAGTTTGTCCTTCATATAACATGTTACGAGAAACTACTAAGTATCTATTAATGCATGCACAGTCACTCGGTTTAGAATATCAAATCAATAAGAAGCCACATTGGTGTGATAGTTACTTATCTGATCATAAAAATATCTTTTCACTTAACCTAAATAATGGTAAGCATAAATATATTCAGTTATGTTCTGCTGATAATCCAGATAGTATTCGTGGGCGTAATACAGATTTCCTTGCCTTAGATGAATGTGCGCTGCTTAAAGCTGAAGTAGTTGACATTGCTACGCCGTGTTTAAGGGGCAAGGGGAGTAGTTTTACCTATCGTACACTCATGACCACTACGCCGCGTGACACGAGCAATTGGCTTTACAAGAGATATGTTGATAAAGATGTCCCTTCTACTAAGCATATCAAAGCATCAGCACTTGAAAACTTTATAGAATTTACTCAAGAGAAATTAGATTATTACCGAAGCATCCTTACAGACCTAATGTGGAAAAGGGAAATATTAGCCGAATGGGTCGATATGGCTCGTAATGCTATGTTTTATGCTTTTAGTAAAGACACACATGTCAAGTCACTTCAAGCTACTGGTAAGTTATTTTTAAGTTGTGATCAAAACAATGTTGACTTATCATCTATTAGTGGCTGGATAAATGGTGAAGATGTTTACATTGAGAAGGACATAGTAATTGCAGAAAATGGTAATCCACTAAAAGTAGCTCAAGAATTTCATAAGTATTACAGTCAATATGAGTCACGTATGGTGTATTTGTTTGGTGATAGGTATGGTAAGAATAAGTCACTTACAAGTCGCTCAACATACTATGATCAATTGACTGATGAATTAAAGCGACTAGGATGGGCTACACAAAATAAAACGAATGTAAAAAACCCGAATGTTAAGGACTCTACTGAAAAATGTAATAGATGGCTAGAACAAATGAAGTTATTTGTCCATCCTCAATGTAAAGAAACTATAAGACACTTTATAGAAGTAAAATGGAAAGAAACTGAATGGGTAATGGATAAAAAGTTACTTGACAGCGGTTTAATGGATGCTTTAAGATACGTGATATGGACAGAATTCACTGGTCCTTTATGGAGTCAATTTTAACGGTGAAAAAAGTTACTCGAAAGTTACTTATCTATGCTAAATAGATGTAGAGTAATATGTATTCACGAATGGTTTATGTATTCTCCACCAATAGCTACGAATGAGCTTTGGAGCATAAAACACAAAACGCATTAATAACTAAAAGGAGAATACAATGCCAAGTTTCAGACCGATTTCAGACCTTAAAAATAACACAAACCCAATCATCAATTCTAGTATTGACAGTTTAACAACTGTTGATGAGCTGATGCCATTCATCATGCAGTACTCTGGGGTAATTGATCGCATTTCCGTAAAAGGTGAGCGTGAAGTTAGCTCAAACGGTGCTTCCGTAGTTGGCTGCGATGATCTTTTAGAAGCCGCTGCTATCTCTGGTGCAGCTTACTCATACGATCTTGAGCAAATTGCTAAAACTTTCCAAGCTTGTTACGTTGCTGAAAGTGATAGCATCGCTAATGAAGTTCAAAGAAACCTTCAAGTCGCTATCCGGGATGTCGGTGAGGCAGTAAGTTGCCTTGCTGTAGCTGACATTGAAACACAGTTGACTCAAACTGGTACAGCAATTGGTTCTACCTTCGCTTTAGGCGACCTTGATAACATCTATGCTGGTGTTAAGAATAAGGCTCAAGGCTCATTCGTTTACTTCGGTGATAGTGCTGCTGTAAATGAAATCATAGCTGACATGAGAAGCTCCCTTGGCGGTGTGACCTATGCTGAGTTTTCAGGGCTACAGCTCCCGATGTATCGTGGTGCCCCAATCCTAACAACTGATCACGCAACTGCTGATAAGATTGTTGGTGTTGACTTCCGTAGCTGGCAGGGTTATTTCAATAAGCTCGCCGTTGGTGATGAGGTTTCGCCATTCTTGAGCCTAGTTGATCGTGGTCACGTAAGCGGTAAGACTCGTCGCGAATGGTTGGTTGGAACGCTCTTCACTTCGGTGTTGCTTTCTACTCGTAACGCTGTTGCTCGTACGCACGCTTAATAGCGAATGGAGCACAATAAGAGATTAAAGATAAGGGATTGCTCCCCCTTGTCGCCCCTATAGGTAAAACTATGGGGGTTTTTTTATTGATGATGATAAATAGATGTAACTATACTAATTTGGGAGATGCAATATGAGCTATGCGTATTTGAGAGAGAGCTACAATACCAGTGAGAATTATCTAAAAACTAATAATCCAAAAGGTAATCCAGTATTAAAACGTGAGCCTAGTGAACAGAAGAAAGAATATGATGATAGATTAGACAGATGTCCTATTAGAAACCATATTGGCTTAATAGTTGATAGATATAATTCCTCAGCAATTAAAGCTGATGTTGAGAGAGATTCTACTTGGAATGGCTTGTATAGTAACTATGAAAGTTTATTTCATGAAGCACTTAAAGAAGCACAGATTGTAGGTAGTAGTTACTTAGTATGCTCCTTGAATAATGCTAATAGACAAAGTGAAGTTGACTTAAAGTTATTCATAGTGGCTCAAGATTCTGTGGTTAATTACTTAGAAGGTGAGTTGTTTGCTTTCTCATCATGGGAGAATAATAAGTTTAATGAATTAGCAGAATTTACGATCATCTATAAGTCCGATGGTACTTGGGTAAAGATTGATGGAAAGAAAGATATAGTTGATAGTGGCGTGAGTGGCTTTAAGGAATTACCAGTAATTAAGATGAATCCTCAATTTCCTGGTATCTCACAAGTAGGTTTGTTAGCACCTATACAAGAATCTTTAATCAACTTATTATCAATCCATATGGAAGAGTCACTTCAGAGTACCTTTACTCGTCACCTTATTAGTGGTTTAAGTGATATACCACAGACCTATGAAGCTGAGCAGCAAGTCCAAAGAATGATTAGTGGTAAGAAGCTATTGCTCTTTAAAGACGCAGTAACAGTGACTAACTTAGCTGCTGATGTAGGTCAAGCACAAAACCTATTAACTGCTATTGAGCAAACCGAGAACATGCTTTATGCGGTTGCGGGAATGAGATTAAGTGAGCCTGTTAAAGAGTCAGGATTGGCTAAGCAAATTGAGCAAGAGCAATTCAATGATATAAAATCTAAATTAGTGAATGCTCTTTCAAGAGCTGAGAATTCATTTATGAGTTTGCTCATGAGAGCATTCGGTGTATCATATGAAACATCAGTTTATAACTACCAAACATTTAATCCTACATGGAGTGATCGTATAAGTGAATTAAAAGAATTATTATCACTTGGATTATCAGAAGAATTTTATAATAAAGTAAAGCAAGAGTTTGAGAGATCATATCTCTTAGATGAAAACAAGTCATAAAGAAAATAAGGAGAAAAATATGACAACAGGAGCAACAGGAGCAACAGAAGAAACTAAAGTAACTGAAGTAACTGAAGAAGTAACTGAAGAAGTAACTCAAAATGATTTAATGGAAGTTGATTTAGGAGGTGGCGTAAAAGCTACTTTACCTATTGACGATGCCAAGAAATTTATTAGTTGGAAAGACGAAAGACAAATGGGTTATAAGCAACTCGAAAGTAACTATGAATTAGCTAATAAATCTATAAACGAATTAAGTGAAAAGAGTAAGTTACTCGAATCAGTTAAAGAAAGTCAATATGATGAAATTAAAGGTGAGATTGAGACACGACTTAAAGGTGAATATGATAATAAGATTACGCTGTTAAATAATAAGTTGATTGGTACCTCAGTTGATGCTGCTATTGCTAGTAATGAATCATTAGTATCTGATAAATCTGCTCGTAATGACTTACGTCAGTTATTCTTAGGGTCAGTTGAAGTAACTGAAGATACTGATATAGCAGAAAAATTAAATGAGTTTGTTAAAGAGAAGCCACACTTCTTGAGGGCACAAAAGGAAGAAGCTACGCCACCAGTAACAAAGAGTAAGATCACTTCACCAACCCCTCAACCATCTTATTCTGATGCTATTAGAGGATTATTTAACCTATGAGAGGATTAGTCTATGGTAATTATGTGTTAGTTAATGGAGAGATATGGAAACTTGGTTGTGCATGTACCTCTCCAAGACGCAGAAAGAGTAAAGTCGAAGTGACTGAAGAGTTACTCGATAAGCTTAAACGTTATGGAAAGGATACAGAAATAAGATGAGTACCTCATTACAAAGACAAGAAGACCTAGAGTGGCTACAAGTTAACTACCCTGACTTTATTACCTATTACCCTAACACACGTAGAGTACAATTGGCTTGCTTCAATCACTTCTCAGTTGATTTAATGAGAAAAGGATTGGGTGGTCCAGTTAAAAAGAAGTTAGATGAAGAAGAAGTTAAAAGAGTTAAAAAGAAGACTAAAAAGAAGCCAATTGAAATTGAAATTGATGAGATAAAAGTTGAGGAGATATTCTAATGACAACATACCAACATAACGCCTATGGACTAACATGGCAAAACATTGTAGAAGCTTTTAATGGTGCTATTGAAAGTGACTTTAAGGCTGGCGACTTATGCGGCTCTAAAGTTATTACAAATGAAATAGAATTGAAGGAAGGCGAATTGATAAGTTACATTGGTGAAGCCACTTTAAGTTACTTTGAGGTGTTACCACTTCATGAAGTTACTACTGAGTCAGTTAGTGGTAGTTCAGCATTTACCTTTGATTTCATTCCTGACTTTGATAAACCAATTAAAGTATCCGTAACGAGTAAGTGTCCTGATGAGATAGCTTTACAAGAATGCTTTGACATATGCTCTACTGGAGAAGTAGTAACCTATCTTTATGATGAAGTTACTGAGAAGTGGCAAGGTATCCTTAATAGAGAAATCGTATCAAATGAAAAGATATTTATCAGTTACTCTGTTGATTTGGATGAATTAGAGTTATCTTCCCTTAAAGCAATCCTCAGAGATTTAGTTGCTTGTACACTTGGAAATAACTTACAGACAGAAGGTGAGGCAGTTTGGGGGTTAGTAACTCATTACTGCGAGAGAGGCGACAAAGGACTTGAAAGATTAGAAAAGGGTTATATACCTGCTGAATTCAAGCGACTTAAATATCTCCAATGGAATGGACCATTTACAGCAATTAGAGGCAACCGTCTTTGATAAGTAATGATAAATACAAGTAACTAATACGCGACCCTGACGCTATTCAGGAAGAGGAGAATATTATGGCAATGAGCCTTTACAAATTAGACCCACTCAACCCATGTTCATTTAACGATGGAGTTGGTGCAGCAGACGATATCAACTCAGTAGTTGATTGGAGTTACGCCGAGGGTTCAACTACTAGCGACCGAGTCTCTGATGGTGTAAACACTATTCAGGGTGTATCTATCGATAATGTATTTGTCGATGTGACAATCACTACCAAAAACCCAGCAAATGTAACTGGAAATTCCTGGAGTGTTGGTGCATGTGGAACCTTAGTACTTAACGGTGTAGCAAGAGCCTGTGGCAATGGGGTAGATACGAGCCCAGTCACTATGACATTGACGTGTGATGAAGCTGTTATCACATCAATCGACTTTAATGTACCTCACGAAGGCGACTCCGCATGTAACATTACTTTCCGTTGTGCTTCATCTGATGGTACTGATATATTCGCTGTATCGTAATATTTTAACTCACTGCCAATAATAAGGAGAAGACTTATGGCTCAAAACTGGAAATACTTTATAAGTGGATTAGATTCCACTAACGACATCGTTAAGCTCCGTCAGATATTCAAGGGTAAGAATTATTACCTTAATGGACATCTGAAAGGAGCTAAAGGTGTTTATGTGCTCAAAAACTTAAAAGATAAAGAGTATGGTGAAAAGAAATCATCACGCTTAGGACAACTTCATATTAAAAATGGATTACTCTCAGAAAAGAATGAAGTCACTTTTTGGTCACCTTCGTGTGATAGAGGTGTTTATGATTACTCTCAATATGAGATAGATACTAAACGACCTAAAATAGATGTGACACTTGATAATGGTAAAGTAATTAAGATTAACCCAGCAGCTGGTGAGCCAAAGGAAATGATATTTGGAGGTGACTATGAAGAGGAGAGATTACCAATTGCTTCACTCTATTCCAAAGCATCAGAGTATGGCTCCTTAGCTTATGAATTGATTTACCTAGAAGATGAATTAGCTCATGAAGGTGGCATCATGACAAATGATAAGCGAGTGTTGAAGTTAGTTGAATTGGCTTTAATTAACTCCTATGACTTACCACAGGATATGTTGAATTGGCTTTCAATCATTTCACATAGGGATATCATAGAAATTTATAAAGCAGCTATGGGAGCATCTGAGCATTTTTTAGAAAATCTCATAGGAGAGTCGTAATGAAGTATGCTATGCATAATAACTGCAATTGTGTACTTACTCCCTATGAGTATAGGAAGATACTAGGAGAATAACTATGCCAATTGGTGATCTAACAACAATTTTTGAGACAATAGGCGAAGATGCTGCGGCAAGAGGTGCCTCTAAAGTAGCTACTGAGGTTGATCATGTAAGGACTAACTTCTCTAAAGGAATGGAAACTTTGGGTAAGGTGCAGGGTCGAATTATGTTGTTAAGCAATACCATGGCTGCATTTGGTTTGGGTGGTTTGACTGCTCAGCAATTCAAACAAGAAGGAATTAAAAGAAGTGGTTTGGGTGATGCTGCTGTAGGAATAGCGGAAATCGGGTTAACGATTGGTGGTGCTTTAGCTGGGTCATTTATTGGCTCGGTGGTCCCTATCATCGGTCCCATCATCGGAAGTGTCTTGGGGGGTATTGCGGGTGGTCTAGTTACGTCTGTCATCGAGCCAGCGATCCAGCGAATGGCTCAATCATTTAGAAGTATTGAGGATCGAGTAAATGACTTCCTGTTACAAGCCAAAAACCAAATAGATGCTTTGGACAAATCACAAGATGCTATAACGGATGAAATTAAACTAGCCAGTGAAACTTTTGGTCACTTATATAGAAGAATATTAACTAATAATGAATCATTTAAGGAAGACATCGCTCAAAGGTTTAATAATACTCACGAACAAACTAAAAATAGATTACAGGAATTCTCCAAAATCATTCAAGCCTCTTTAATGAGCGAGTATATGAAATTAGGGAATGTTAAGGGAACTGGCAGAGTCGTTAGCGATACTCAAAGAAGTATTACTTTATCTGAAATCAATAAGAGACAATTAGATGAGAGATTTAATAATGAAGAAACTGACGTAATAGAAAAGAGAATAAATGTACAAGATGTTGCTAAGGATGCCGCCGAAAACATCTATCAACGTGGCTCAAAGATGCTTGAAAACTTCACACAGCAGCAAGAGAAACTTTGGAAAAGAGCTTTAAGGAATTAATATGGAACAATGGAATATATTATTAGATTGGGATAGTAGCTTTAAGGAAACTCAAAGGAGTTTGACTGGATTCAATTCGGACTTAAATTCAACCTTCAATGGATTTGCGAATAGGATAATGGCAATCAAAGCGAGTCAACCAGCAGCAATTCCTGGTACATTTGATAGAGTAATGAATGGTGCTGGTGCTGGCATATTTGGTATTGGCGTAGGTACTGGTAAGCAAATAATGAACTCACAATTGAAAAAGTTGATCAACAAAAACACTATCCTTGGAAATAGGAATAAGCAACTTCAGGGATACCTAGATAATATTCAGAAAGCTCCTATGGGTTCAACTCCTGATTCAGTTAAGTACTTAAAGTTTAATAAGCCAACTATGAAGAAGTTTAAGCCGCACAGAGTGGCTTCACTTAACAGTAGAAAAACTGATTTACGTAGGGATAAAATAGCTACAGAAAGAACGGGTCAAACTCAATTAAATAGTAGTAAAGGGATGAGCTTGTCTGATATAGAAAGTAGTTATAACGCAGCTGTTTTGAAGGAAGTACCTCGCGGTCCCGAAAGTAAAACAATGAAAGCAATAAAAGCAAAGATAGCTATGCTAGCTATGAAAGCAAATGAAGATCAAACAGAAAACTTTATAAATGCCTTAAAGTCACTTAATAATCAAATTAAAACATTAGAGAAAATGAATTTCAAATAGTAGAGAAGAGGAATTAAAACCATGGCAGGACCACGACTATTCAACGCAGGATCACCAGTACTAGAGATATTTTTCGATACTTGGATTGGACATCCTCAGAAGTCACGCTGGCAAAACGATTCAATAACTCGTCTAGGCAGCGCAAGAGCATCTACCCAAGTGACTCGTAAAGCAAGTCAAATTCAAACATCAATGGCTCAAAATCATTACTATGATTATGATGATATGGACGCTGCGATTGATTATTTCTCGGACTTTACTCGCCAAGGAAGATTTTCATTTGAGGGATTTCCAGTAAATGCAGGTGATACGTCAGATGCATACATAATCCCTAATATCATTATTAAAGATATAACTTATACATGGACCAGAGGTGCTTACTTATTAGGTCCAAGTCCAAGCATATTATCACAATGTTTTCCACTCCAAGTTACTTGGACTATCACTTACATAATTGATGATGAGGAGGAAGCATGAGTAGATTTAATGTATGGGTAGGTAATTCACCGTCCACAACCGATTCCTTATACTCTCGTTTAATTCCTACTAATTGCCGAAGACAAGACCACGGGATGGGTGCTGCTCAATTTACTTTAATGAGTAATAATGATACTACTTTACCTGAAGTTTATGATGATGAGCTTGATCAAGTAGTTTCACTGAATCAAATCATTAGAATTGAAGATACTGAGATGGTAGGTGATGATCTCTATGAAAGAACCATTTGGTGCGGGTATATTTCCTCAATTATTAAGGAACCCTACTTAGGGACCAATGATGCAGTAGGTACTGTTTACGCTGATGAAATTGGTAAATATTATGATCAATTAGAATTGGACCCGCGTTGGATATTCACAGACGAAGACGGAAGATTTTTACAAAATCCACCTGATTTTAATCCAATGCTTCAAGGTGTTTTTTACCCTAACAAACTACCTGAGTTTAATAGGTTTATTACAGATGAAACACTCGACTATACAGAGGATAATATTTGGACTATCAATGACATTATTAGTCTGTATGTAACTAATATAGCAGATTTATCTTACACAGCAAACGAAGCAATTGGTTTCTTAAATGATAAAATAAACCTAAAAACATATCCAGCATTTGATAGAAAGTCACTTTCAGAGATACTAACTGAGTTACTTCCAAAGCCACTCACATGGCGATTCACTTATGGTGCTTCTGATATATCACAAGGTGTTGTTGAGTTAGTTATTGAGACTGAATTATTCTTAGGTGAAGAAATTGATACTATACCCGCAGCAGTGAATGTAGGTGCTATCAAAACTGCATCAAAAACTGATGGAACGGATAGTGGAACGCAATCATTTACGATCAATGAAACAAGTATTCCTTATGATGAAGTAGTAATCAGAGGTAAGCCAATACTAGTATGTGGCTCAATGACGCCATGGGATGCGCTTGATAAGAATACGTTGGCTAAAGGTTGGTCTGCTAATGAAGAATCTATGTTCATTGAAGGATTACCTGAAGGTACTGCTGCTGCCCCTGGGGGTGACTCAACATTACCTTTAGAAGCTCATACGGAGTTTCGCAAGTCATTGCCAAATGTCTATCAAAAATTTGACTTCTTGAGTGGTCTAGGTGGCTACAACGCTAGAATATTTCATACCTTAGATGCTGGATCGACGACTGAAGATACAGGTATATCTTCATTCTTTCCATTCTTTCAATTTTCAGAATCTAATAATTACTATGCAGAACCACTTGCTCTGAAACTATTAAATGGTGCTGGTAGCTCGTCAAATTATTCGACCCCTAATGTTTATGCCACACAATGGGAAAATGAACTGCCAATTTATCGTGATTTTGCATTCACGACATCTGAAGATATTAGTGGTAATGCAAGTCAATTAACCAGATTAAAGCCAATGGTGTGGGCTCCTGTCCATCCAGATGGCGAGGCAGATATGTTTTGGACGAATTTAGTTGAGACCACGCTAGAGAATAAATGTCAGCTGGACTACCACAACAATGGATTTTATGTTAGATCGCAATATCCTCAAATGCTAGCTTGGGAAACTGACAGTACCGATGCGATATACACTGGTGAAAATGAAGTAGCTTATAAGGATTTGGTAGGGGATACTTGGGCAAGTGACAGTAAAGGGTTATCTCCTGCTAGTGATGATGCTATTAGTATTAAATCTAAAAGTCACTGGAGTAGATTAATATTCACCGTAGCAGGTCGATCAGATCAAAACATCGAATTTGTTAAACGTCGAGAAGTCGATGATATTCCTGTAGAGGTTATTAAACGGAAGGTAATTGATACTGACTATGAATGCTGGTTTGTGCATAAAGGTACCGTAGTCGATGCCTATCAAAATGATGAAGGTGACTATTCATTACTTAATAGAATAACTTCTGATAAATTTACCAGAAATGATATGCCGAAACTTATTGAGTTTGGTGAATCAGTTTTTAATTACTTAAGTAAGGTTAGAAATTCATTTACGATTGAATACCAAATGATGAATTATGATTACTCCCATGGCGACAATTTAGTAAATTTAGATATCAACAGAGCTATTAATCAAGTGGAAGATATTCGATATAATATTAGTGGTGGAGTATTAGGACAACAAAACTATATTTCTAAATCCATTATTAAATCTGTCGAATATATATTTAATGAAACAACTCCTGTAATAATTGTATCATCAGATATTCCATCAGTGCCATTATTTACTAGATTAATTGGAGATCAAGGATGAGACAAAAAGATATAACATCAATCAATAGAGCAACCTCAACCAGAGATACTTGGAAAAATCAACCAGTAGGTACTAAAGGCTGGCAAGGTGGTGGTGGTGGTGGTAGCTATACCGAAATATACTATGAAGCTGCGATTATAACTATTTTAGGTGGTCAAGATTTAGGCATAGGTACGCCATCTGGTGTTTTTGGAATTAAGAAGGTGACTGGTCTATGTGTTCCTACTGTGTATCCTCAAATGCCTGGAAAGTCGAGTGGCTTTGTTAATAGTGAAACTATAACTGCTGGTGGAAGTGGCTATACAGCAGGTGATTTCGTATACGTAAACGTAGATAATAGCGGCACTGGGGGCTCTGGAGCTGCTTTTTCAGTGACTATTAGTGGCGGTGTAGTTTCAAATATCACTCGGACGAATGCTGGAAGTGGCTATACGACAGCCCCAACACTAACAATCGGTACATATGGATCAGGTAGTGGTGCTAGCGCAGCGTGTACGGTGAGTAATAATGAAATAATTGCGATTGCTGTGACGGCTGTAGGTGATGGCTATTTAACGACTCCAGCAGTTACGATCACTGGAGCTGGAAGTGATGCAACCGCAAGCGCCGTGGTAGTAGCTCGTAAAGTCGTTGCGATTGCTGTGACCAACATGGGAAGTGGCTACACGACCGCGACAATAACAATTGCGCCGCCAATCAACGGTGGGACTCAAGCGACTGCGAGTGCTATTATAGGTGATATCGAAGGCACTGTTGATATTGATGATAATGCAGCTTTCAGTGATGGGATTGGATACGGAATAGTGGCTCAAGCATTCTTTAACTCTGCGAATCCGTTAATAAATAACCACCATTTAGTGGCTCATGATAGTCGATCATTTTTACCATATGCTCTAGTCGCTGGTAATAATATATTAACGTTTTCAAGTGACTATTGTCGATTATCTACGGAAGATGCTGCGGCAAGAGGCTGTATTCCAGTTTACTTAGTTCAAGGGGCGACTGTATGAGGCAGCATCTCCCTTTTGAACAGGATGTAGATTTACATTATCATCACGCTCTACGTAGACAAAAAAGAAATATTGCATCTACTGGTATGTTAGGTGACGTACTACCATATAATTTTATTACAGGTAGAATTTATAATAACGGTGCTTATAGCACTGCTCAAAAGTTACTTCGGTGGCTTAAAGATGGTTATTTACCACAATTTAATATTAAAGATGGGGAAGCTTCGTTTGAGGATCAAATTTGGACCAAAAGTATATTCTCTGATAATACTGAACTTAGTGTGGAATCAATGAGCGAATATTACTTTTTAGAAGCTCCAGCAAAAAAACATGAATTTGATTATTACAATATAGTTGAATTTGATGATAATGATTATTCAGTACCTACTCCGCCAATTTCAGCAGCACTTCAGAGTGGAAACTTTGATGAGATATGGCTGAGTCAAGGTAAGTCAGCAATAGATTACTCCACCGATAAATGGATGCCTGTATTAATTGATTCAACGCCTATTACTCCGAGTTATGAGCGAATAGGTGAAGTAAGACCATTGATTATTCAGGATTCGTTTGATTTACGTTATGCACGTCGATGGGTCAATTATGCATTCACTGCTTATAATTCTCCTGGTAACTGGACATATAATTACTACGACGATCTACAACGAATTGGTCATGACTTGAACTTCTGTCCTACCTTTGATGAACAAGCTGTGAACGTAGTCGCCGCGCATTTCATCCCGCATCCAGAATTAGATTACGAGTATGACTTAAGTTGGGAGCGTGAATACTCATATTCTTCAGTCAGTGCTAATTTGAGAGTTTTTATTTGGAATAACTTAAGGACTGATGCGACTGTAAATCGTGGATATTCCTCCTGGGGTGGGGGTGGTCATACATTAGATGAAGACACCACTTATAATTTACAATATAAACTCGCAAGTAATTTGAAATTTGGTATTACGGCTGACGACATCTATAACTCGCAACCTGAGGATGGTTATTGCCTATCTTATTACTCGGACAAAGAAACTTACACAGCGACTGATTGGGTAACTATGGGCAGCGTAACCACAAATAGTATTGGTAAGTTTGATAACGCTATAGTGACTATCACTAACGAGCCGCCAAGAGGGGCTCGAATAGTATTACGATTAGATTTAGAGGATTGGTCATTTCCATACTACGATGCTTCAGTTAATATTAGTCTTACATTACGATTTGGTCCTACGCTCATTAATAAAGCGGTAAGATGTGCTGAAGGAATTTACCCTGGATCGTTAGATTACGAATAATCGAAAGATTCGTAATCCCGATTGATAAATACAAGTAAGTGGATCAACCCACCCCCACAAATCAAAGGAGATTAAGATGGCACAAGCAGCATACTACCCTATTACTATCATCAAGGGTGATACATTTAGTCAAGTTTTTAGAGTTAATATTAAAGACTGCGATACAAATGCCCTTACTCCTGTAGATTTGTCTTCTGTCGTTTCAGTTGAAAGTAAATTGCTTGACTTGGATAATGTAGAAATAGTTGCATTTACTGCGTCCGTAACTGACGTAGCAACTGGTGAAATTACTATATCCCTCATATCAGCCCAAAGTAATATCCTCGTAGGTGTAGTAGGTAAGAAGATCACCGAGAAAATTGGAAGTTACTATGTGAAGTTAATTTATGCCGATAAAGAAACAACTAAGATTAGAGGATCAGTTTCTTTGACTTCCGTAGAGGGTATCTAACATGAATTACATTGAAGTCATAGTTGCTAAAAATGACCAAGAAGCAATTGTAACCGAAGAAACACAATTTGAGGTTATTGAAATTGGAATCGTAGGCGCGAATGGGGCAGTAGGACCAGCTGGGATTGACGGAGCAGCAGGTGGATCATCTGTAAATAGTATATCTGGTGATAATGTTTTCATAGTTGCTTCAGAGCCACTTTCGGTAAACACCTCTGGGGATACTATTACATTATATATTGATGATTTTATAAGTGGCTCTGAAGTTGCTTCAATAAGTGGTGATTTACAAACTCAAATTGATGGGATAATCATTCCTGATATTAGTGGTAATTATATAACATCAAGTGAAGTTGCTTCAATAAGTGGTGGATTAGATTCGAGATTATCAACAATTGAAGATGACTATTTAGTTTCGAGTGACTTAAATCCTTACATAACATCAAGTGAAGTTGCTTCAATAAGTGGTGGATTAGATAATAGAATTACTACTATTGAAGGTGACTATTTAGTTTCGAGTGACTTAAATCCTTATGCTCTTCAATCAACAGTAAATTCTATAAGTGGTGGATTAGATAATAGAATTACTACTATTGAAGGTGACTATTTAGTTTCGAGTGACTTAAATCCTTACATAACATCAAGTGAAGTAGCTTCTATTAGTGGTGATTTACAAACTCAAATTGATGGGATAATCATTCCTGATGTTAGTGGTAATTATATAACATCAAGTGAAGTTGCTTCTATTAGTGGTGGATTAGATAGTAGAATTACTACTATTGAAGGTGACTATTTAGTTTCGAGTGACTTAAGTCCTTACATCACATCAAGTGAAGTTGCTTCAATAAGTGGTGGATTAGATAATAGAATTACTACGATTGAAGATGACTATTTAGTTTCGAGTGACTTAAATCCTTACATCACATCAAGTGAAGTTGCTTCAATAAGTGGTGACTTACAAACTCAAATTGATGGGATAATCATTCCTGATGTTAGTGGATTCATCACATCAAGTGAAGTAGCTGGAATAAGTGGTGATTTACAAACTCAAATTGATAGTAATGATGGTGACATAGTAACTTTACAGAGTGACTTAAATAACTATACCTTACTTACTACTACTTCAAGTATAAGTGGTGATTTACAAACTCAAATTGCTGGAATAAGTAGTGATCTAGACACTCTTGAAGGAACTGTGGCTGGTATTGTCTCAGAGCAAACAGAGTTGATTGCGGGGACAGGAATCGCTATTGTAGAAGCTCCTAATGATACTTGGACTATAAGTGTAAGTGGTGATTATATATTATCAAGTGAAGTTGCTT
>Ga0306898_1000326_pt1 | contig 19371 bp, 16 predicted proteins | sample AntRauMFilla1564_FD_190424 | JGI IMG/M metagenome (GOLD analysis project Ga0306898, IMG submission 190424) | Saline lake microbial communities from Rauer Islands, Antarctica - Metagenome Filla 1 #564 (v2) (version 2) | ecosystem: Environmental > Aquatic > Non-marine Saline and Alkaline > Saline ...
CGATGGCTATTACTGTCTCGCCCAGCTCTAGGTTTTGTGAGTCACCAAAGGTGGCAAAGGTGAGGGTGCTTTTTAGTGGTTGATCTATTTGTAAAATTGCTATATCCAGTTGGATGTCTCTGGCTAATACCTTTACGTCATATAAGTCTCCGTTGTTTAGTAGTACAGAATACGAAGCATCGGTATCTTCAACCACGTGCCGGTTGGTAACTATCAAACCGTCATTACTGACGATAAAGCCCGACCCACCACCGACCTCACGTTCTTGAGTACCATTTTCTCTTACGCGAGGGATACTAAAGCCACCAAAAGAGCCAAACGTCTCGTAGTACCGCTGGTATACTGGCACGTCTTTGGTAACAATAACGGATACCACGGCCGGATTTACCCGAGCGATACTTGATACTATCTGACTTTGAGCATCTACAGCAACTGGCGCCAATACTGGCGGTGACACTTTTACTACGAGGTAGTCAACGATGCTGTCTCGGGACAAAAATACAATCCCGGCAATAATTAGCAGCGTTAGCATACTACTTCCTAGCACTATTTTGGCGGTACGTTGTGAATCCATATGTCTTATAGTACGAGCAGATTATTGATTGTCTTTCATGTAGAGTTTTTGGCCTCGTTCCCACATTTCTGGCTCGTCTTGGAGCAACAACCAATACCACCATTCTGCTCCCCATAAATACTGGGTGTCATAATGAGTGCCCTCAGCGTAGGTCAGGATATCTTCAAACTTCTCCAAGTTCATGCGGGTGAATTGAATGTCTAGTGGCGTGTCGACGATTGGTTGTAGCAACCATGGTTCGGCCGATAATTCAATCAGCATAGTCGGTTGTTCGCCGTATACCAAAGCCATCAAATTATCTTTTACGATATATGCCCAGGGTGGCAGCACGGTACGGAACTGGCCGAGCTCTGGATTCCAGAAATGTACGTAGACACTGGTTCCGAACAAATCACCACGTGAGTACGCTGCGTGCCAAGTACCGAGATTACCACTGTCAGTGATGAGAATTGGCCTAGTTGGATCCAAATCCCTCACCAAAGCAATCTCTTGTTCAAAAAATTCTAGATCCAACACACCACAGTGCTCGAAGGCAAACACTTCTAAGAAGGGTTCATTTTCTACCTGCCAGATAGTGATTGCCGGACTGTCTTTGTAGCGTTGCACTACCTGTTCCATATAAACCAGCTGAGATGATTGTTGCTCGGCTACCGGCAGCGCTCTAACCCACTCTGGAATATGACATTCTGGCCACCGCGGCAAGCGTCTCCCGACCGCAAATATAACTTCTGCACCTACTTCTTCGGCTCGCTCTATTTGGTAGTCGAGTTCAATAAAGTTGTACGTACCAGCTACAGGCTCGACCATTGGCCAGTGAGCGGCCAGCCGCAAGTGTCGTACCCCCAAATCATCCAAGATAGCATCATAGGTTTCTCTCCAGTCCAAACCGAGCTCGCGTGCGTAAGGGGTGTTGAAGGACATGCCATAGGTAATTTGTTCCGGTACTGGCTTCTGAGCCAAGAACCATAACGCTACTAAACCAAGTGCGAGAATAACCAACAGTGCGTATACTATTTTTTTCCACATAGTAAATTTATATTATCACGTAAAGAGAACGACAAACCCGATTAAAATAATAACTATGTAGAGCAAGCGTCGGAACGTCGCTCCTGGTCGCGTATCACGATCTGTAACTGAATCGGGTAGCCAATGCGCAAACACAAAAGTGAGGAGCAAAATAAAAACGTAGCGCAAGCCATCGAGTGCCTGAACTACAGAAACTTCGCCCATATCCGTCGCTTTGAGTAACATAAATGCAGCGATACCGGCCAGCAATTTAGTCAGCACAAAAATGAAGCCAGTTCTTCTGGTGGTATTAGATGTCTGTTTACGAATCTTATCAAAATAGACTGGGATGAGAAGCAATGACAACGCAAAAAGCACTAACCCTACTCGCGACCAAAAGAATCCGTTATCAAAACTAGTTTCCACGAAGAGACCTTTCATCGTGATGTAGTGCAGAGCGAAGAACAGACCACTATGGAATACGTGCAAAAAAACACTTTTTTTCGGTAACGACTGTGATACCAAAAGCGTACCAATCGAAAGCAAAATAACACCAATAATAAAATTATCGTGTAGCTCTGCATCAAGAAATAAATAGCTTAATCCAAACGAAGACAGTGCTGAAACAGAACCGATAATGGGTAACGTACTCGAAGCATCAGCTTGCTTGAGTGCATTAAACATTGAGACCAGCGCGATAAAGAACGTGTAAGCTGCCAAAAACGCCAGTGCTGTCACTGTCAGGGTTGGTGCCTCGACGTTATTGAAGGTTGGTGCTCCTAGCGCAGCTAGTCCGGGTATATAACCCAAAAAATATATAACTACCCAAAAACTGGTAAATATGCACGAGTAAAAGGCGTAAACGAACGGGCGCGGTATCACCTTTTCATCGGACACTATATATTTATCAAAAATGGCAACAATGGCATTGATGAACTGCCCCAGGGTCGCCAATAGTATCCAACTCATATGGTTATTCTACTACAGCGTTCTGTTGGCAAATTTCTTTATACACGTAGGCAGACGGTCGAATCTTGCGTTCTAAGGTTTCGTAATTGACTGACACGAGACCAAAGCGCTTTTCAAACCCCAGTGCCCATTCGTAGTTGTCTAAGAGCGACCAATATAAGTGGCCACGGACGTCAACGCCATCTTGAATTGCTTGCCAGGTGGCTACTACTTGCTTCTTAATGTATTCAGCCCGATCTGAGTCGTCAGCATCTGCCAAGCCAGCTTCAGACACAAACAGTGGCTTCTTGTATTTGCCCAGCATCCTCAACGCATCATAGATGTGTTCAGGGGCAAAATTCCAATCCATGTCAGTTTTTTTCCACTGCCGTTTGTCTCCAAACTGTGTGTAAAAATAATAATTCAAACCAATCGAATCGCAATGCTTATGCGTGCGATTCATAAAAACACTCGTCCAAAAATAGTTTGCGATTGCTGCTTTTATTTTATTAAATGGGTTCCAATTGGCCCCAAAGACGATCACGTGCTTGACCACGCTTACTTCAGTGTTAGGTGAAACCTGCTTAATTGCGTCGTAAGACGCGTTGTGGGCCCGAGCTAAGTTTTTCATTACTTTGAAATAGAGCTTGACTGGCTCCAGACCTTTATGAGCTCTGGATTCGTAGGTGCGGCCAGAATTGGTAATAGCTATTTTGTCGGTTAACAAAAACCGCTTAAACGGTGGCCAAGAACCCCGTAGCCAGCCGTTACTACCAAACACGTTTGGCTCGTTCATAGTCGAAAAATGGTCGCATAAATCACCAAGCTCTTCTACAACATAAGCGGCGTAACGTGCAAATATCTCGGGTGCATCATCGCGTTCAAAACTTCCAGATTCAGAAAACCACAGCGGTAAAGTAAAGTGCCAAATAGTCACAAATGGGGTGATGTTTCTATCCTTTAGGGCCTTCAAGACGGCTCGATAGTGCAATATAGCCTCTGCATTAAATACCCCTTCTTCCGGCTCGATGCGAGCCCATTCAACTGAAAACCGGTGAGCAGTATGCCCTAGCTCTTGAGCAATATCAAAATCTACTGCATACCGATTGTAGTGGTCGCAGGCCCGGCCACACGGTGGCACGCGTCCTTCTCGCGCTGCCTGTGCCCAATCGTTATGTTCTATTCCTCCTTCGACTTGGTACGAAGCAGTCGCCGCACCCCAATAAAAACCGTCTGGGAATTGTTTTTCGTACATTACTTGGCAGTATACCAAATAAATACCGTTCCACACCTGCATATCCAGTGCCTGTACACATACCGCAGGCAACAGGAACTTTTTAAAGCGGTAAGTAGTGGTTTGAATGTCAGCTACAGAGTAGAGATGTCACCATATTCATTAAATCGGTACGGTCATACTAACTGGTGGAGATACAAAACAATTGAGGACCGTCTCTCTGCTTTCTGAGAGATAATAACCATATTGACCAGCAACAATTGCACCGCCACAGGTGTCCAGGGCTGCTTCTGAAACACCGTAGATCGGGTGACCATCTAAGGCATACCCGATGAGTGTTTGGTCGCTAAAAACACTATACAGACCAGCTTCGTTATTTCTGATTAGCGAACCATCTTGAGCCAAACCGATGACATCACTTGTTACACATGACGGGTTTGGTGAAATAAACGGGTTGGTGGATAGTTGAAGTAATACCGTACGCTCAACCAAATGAGGTTGTGGACTAGAAGAGGTAGACAATGGCATAACCGCGACGTCGGTCACAGATTCGGTATATACCAAGCGAGCTCCTTCAGCTAGTTCAATTTGTAGTCCTTGGGCTGGCCAAATGCCACTATATTGTTGATAATTTGGACACAACTGTAGCTGGGTAGTGGGCCGTTCGCCATCTATCTGGTCATCAGCTGCCTGTGGCTCTGGTTCAGCGGCTGCAATAATAACCGTACCGGATTCAGCAATTTTGGTACGCATTTGTGCCACTCGTTGATCCCGCGAAAGCTCTGCCGGTACATAGATCTCGGCAGTAAAATCCGTAGGGTTCGCTTCATTAAACTGTAAAGCCTTTACGGCTTCTGCTCCATCATCTTGATATATCCATGACGTGCCAATCGCCAACACTAAGAATACGACTGTGATAAAAACTAAAATAAAATCCCGAGTACGTAACATGCTGCTATCATACCAAAGGAGTGCAAGCAAAGCTTGCACTCCTTTGCACAACCAATGATGCAGTCGTACTTATGTGTTCTCATTAACGCTTTATAAGCGTCTTTTCCGCACGCCCGGCAACCTTCACGTTCACCAGTTGTTCTACTCGACGGATATCTGCCAATAACTTTGACCTGTCTGCGTTGTACATCAGTAAGTTAAATACTGAACGACCGCCATTACGCGCAAACACTGATCTGTCCCCCACTTTTTTGTTTACGATGATTTCGTGGAAAGACTCTAATTCTCCAATCTTCTTAATTCCTTTGAGTTCGGTTATTTTGCCCTCCTTTTCTGCATACCACTTCATGGCACAAGCAAAACCTTGGCACTTTTTGGGAATAATCGGCTTGCGGGGAATTCTCACTAAAATATCATTCAGTGAGTGATTAATGCCGCAGCTTAGTTTGTGCAACACGTGTCTAAATCCGCCGATGCGAGAACCGATTTCAATTACTTTCCATTCATCGTCTATCTTCATCAATTCGACATGAGTCGTAGTACTTCTAAGTCCAAGGGCATGGATAGCCTTTTCTGCCACCAGCTCAGCATTAGCTACCGTGATTGACTTTAAGGCGGTTGGCGTTATTTGCAGATAATTATAGAAGTCATCATTACCTATATCTCTTCCGGTTTTCTGTCGTACCAAAGGACAGTGGGAAATTCCCCCTCGAGAGTTGACGTACGAATCGATAGAATAGATATCTCCATCCATGAACTCTTCAGCAATTATTTTTGGTTGTAAGAGGCTGCTTTCATTTTCATACGCTTTTTTGAGCTTCCGAAACATAATTCTCAGAGTCTTCTCCAGTTCCTCTTCGTGGTAACAAATTGAAACAAATAAACTCCCGGCTAAGTTTGCTGGCTTCACAATCATCGGGAAACCGATCTTTTTTACTGTCCTGACTCTCTCCTCTTTGGAATTTTTCTTTATCCAAGTAAATTTGGGTGTAATCTTTGGATCAAATAATCGCAATCGCTTCCTCATTTCGTATTTATCGCTGGCCCACTTTAGAGACTCGGTTGTGGCGGTACGAAGATATGGTACGTGTGGCAACACCTGCATATATCTTCCAATGTGCGCTTCGGCTCTACAGGTTATAGCCAAGAGCTCGTCTTGATACGGTAATAATGTTTCTGCGATTTTCCAGGGCTTAGAAAAATCACAAGATTCATAAATATCCAGCCCGGGAATAGGGGTAAAGTCTTTTTTGTCTCTTATCTGAGAGTCCGTCAGCAACATTATTCTGACTGGCTTTCCAGTCTCATGTTCGTAAGCTCGAACAGCAGCGATTGTTTCCGCCGCGTCTGGCAGATTCATTACATATAATATGATATTTTTTGGGGGTTTTGACATAACTATAAATAAACAAAACAGTAGTTACTTAATCCTACTGTTGCGGTTGCTTTTTAGACCCGAAGATAATACACCTATTTGAGACAAAATTCACACGTGAACACACATGTTGTTCTCTATCAACTCTTGACAATAATTATGTATCCCAAGCGCAACTTCTTATCCCAAGAAAGATACCGTACTAAGTGGCCTTTATTTCAAATTCTTCAGATAATTGTCTGCTGCAGGCTGGTCAGAATCGACAAACCTCTATTTTTGTGACAAACTGCTCGTGTGTAAATATAGTAATGTAATTATTGTATTTCAATGCTTAACTGCGCAACTCTCGCAGAAGCACCTACGTCTCCCTCACCTGTGTGGGAGCTACACTTTCCAAACGCAAACGCACATGAAGGCTTCTCAATTATCTTGAGAAGGATTTTTGTTTCGCTACAGATTACTCATTACCAAATACACAATATGAAACACAAACTACGCATTGGCGTTATAAGTAGAATTGCGAGCGCAACTATAACTAACGAGCTGTCCCGGGAGGCGAAAGTGAGAGGTCATCATTATGATCAGATTATTTTTGATACGGCTGACTTAGGTCAATCTGACGAAGCATTTACAGAAGCAAATTTGCTATCATACGACATTTTGTATTATCGATCGTCATTGGGTTTGGTATGGGCCCGTGCACTGCAGCATTATCTAGCTCGCCATAATCGTCGTGCTATCAACTTAACCGCTGTTGAATTTCCTTTCTTAAATGACAAAGCCTTTCAGGCGCTCGCTATGGAGACATCAGAGATACCAACTCCCAAAACCACTGTAGATACAAGGGGTAGCTTTCTGGAGATAGCCACACAAATCGGAGCACCCTTTGTTGCCAAGGCCTGCAACAGCTCCCAAGGGAAAGACGTACACCTAATTCACACCGAGCAAGAATACAAAGTATTTGTCGCTACGCGTACCAAAAAAGCCTATATTTTTCAAGAATATGTTCCCCATGACTACGATTGTCGCATTCACTTAGTTAATGGCCAAGCAGTTGGCGGGTTCAGACGCGTACAGACATCCAGTGACTTCCGTTGCAACGTCAGCTTAGGCGCTACGATGGAACCGCTAGAAGTTTCTGAAGAGGCAATTTTATCAACCCTGTCAAATAAAGTTGCAAAACTATTCAACCTTGAATTGCACGTAGTAGACTTCTTAAAAAGTAAAAAAGACGGCAAATACTACTTTGTCGAAATAAATAATAATCCTGGCTGGGAAACATCTGATACCGAAGCGACCGGTATTGATATGAGCTCGCTGGTGATGGATTCATTTGAGACCCTAGCTTCTGCGGTAAGGGGTCAAGTAACATCTGCTCCTTTTTTAAAGACAGCCTAAGATTTACAACAAAGGCTGGGCACTATTACTGTTCAAAAAAACCACGCTACCTTTTGGATTGCGTGGTTTTTTATTAGTAACCTGAACTATAATCCAAATCTGATGCCGCTTTCTGGTGTAGCGGTTGTAGAATCGGGATTAACGGCTGCTGCAACCTGCATAGTGAATTCAGCGAAGCTACTAAAAACCATCCGTTCGCCATTAAGGAAAAAGGTGGGCGTGCCGGTCACTTGTAGTGCTCTACCGTCTGCTAGCTCACCTTGTACTTTGTCCCGCAAGAGTGATGAGTTCATGTGTCGACGGAACGTGTCCATATCGAGGCCGAGCTCATCGGCATACTTGGCAAAAAGAGCGTTGGCTGTTGGTGAACTTGACCACTCTTGCTGGTTTTCAAACAGCACATCGTGAAAGGCGAAGAATTGACCTTGCTGCCCAGCTGCTTCGGCCGCCACCGCTGCCGGTACGGCTGAACCATGAATTGGTAAGGGAAAATGCTTATATTCAAATCGTAAACTATCTCCGTACTCGGCAAGTAGCTGCGATACCACTGGCTGAAATGATGCACAGGCTGGACACTGGAAGTCACTGTATTCTACGAGCGTCACTGTTGCATCAGGGTTACCTTTAATATTTTGGATGATTTCAACTCCTTCATTATTAGCTTCATTTGCGACACCAGAATACCAAATAGCTCCACCAAAGAGTACTATTACGATAATACCGATTATTGTCCATGGATTTTTCATATGTCAGATAGTGTAGCATATTCACCCACAGCCAGACACAATATGCACCATATAATTTGATACACTTAGTCAATGTCAACTACCCCGTATAATCCTTGGTCGGATTCACCCTCCGACCTCGAAACAACCCTCAGCACAAATCTGGCCTCTGGACTCACCGAAGACGCCGCCCAAAAACGCCTACTTAAAGTCGGTGAAAACGTTTTTAAAGCTAAAGATAAAAATGGTCCCATCAAAATATTTTTTAGACAGTTTGTCAGTCCGTTGATTATTATTTTGTGTGTGGCGGTGGTAATTACCGCGTCACTACAAGAGTGGCTTGATACGATTATTATCGCTTTTGCCGTCTTGGTAAACGCCATTTTGGGCTTTGTGCAAGAATATAAAGCTGAAAAAGCCATCGATAGTTTGAGCTCATACATTAAGCACCGCACCCGCATCATTAGAGCTGGTCGAGAGTATGAGATCGATCCACGCTTTATCGTCCCTGGTGACCTCATTCACATTACCAACGGCACCCGCATTACTGCGGATGCTCGTATTATTAGAGAAATTAATTTTACCGCTGATGAAGCCATCCTAACTGGTGAATCATTACCGGTGGACAAAATCACTGAACCACTACAACTAGACACCTCGCTTCCGGAACGCACCAACATGGTGTTTGCCGGCACTCTTGGTGTCGGTGGTTCGGCGTATGCGATTGTAACAGCCACCGGTTACGCAACAGAAATAGGTATGCTGGCACGATTGGTAGACGAAACAGAGGCTGAAAAGACGCCACTACAACAATCGTTGGCCAAGCTGACTTGGGCAATTATTGTGCTAACGGCAGTTGCAGTAACTATTTTGTTTATTGTTGGTATCGTTCAAGACCGAGAGTTCCAAGAGATGCTTATATTGTCTATCGCGGTGTTCGTTGGCTCGGTTCCTGAAGCACTCCCGATTGGATTGACCTCTATTTTAGCAGTTGGAGTTGAACGCATTGCCAAGAAAAAAGGCATTTTGCGTAGTCTGACCGCCGCCGAAACCCTCGGCTCTACTACTCTTATTATTACCGATAAGACTGGAACTTTGACCCAAGCAGACATGCGTTTGGTCGACATCGATACCTTTGACCAGCTGGTGGCACCAGATTTTACTCCCTCAAACTACGACAAACAGTTTGCACTACCCCAAAAGGAAATACTGACTCTCGCCCGAGCGGCTTGCGACGTAGCTATCGAAAATCCAGAAGATGATTATAAATCTTGGGTCATCAGTGGCGATGACTTAGAGGCAAACATTGTGACCGCCGCTGGTGCCCACGGTATTATAGAAACCACTGCGGACCGCTCCGATATTCAAATCCGGATTCCCTTTAGTTCAAAATATAAGTTCTCTGTCACTCGGATTCCAAGCACGTTACTCCCTTCGCATTTACAGCAATTTGCCGACCCACACGTCGTCATGGGTGCCCCCGATATTATTATTAACCGAGCCCACCTGACGGCAGCGCAACGGGAAGAGTTATTAGAATCCGTCAAAGCGCACAGTCGATACGGGCGTCGCGTCCTTGGTATTGGTTTGCTTACACCACATACAGAGCCGTCCTCCATCACCATCGACCACGTCAAAGACGTAACTTTCTTGGGCATACTAAGTTTCCATGACCCCATCCGGCCCGAAGTAGCAGAATCATTAAGACGAATCAATGCCTACGGCACCAGAGTGATTATGGCTACTGGCGACCTGCCTGGCACGGCCATGGCTGTCGCCAACGAAATCGGCTGGGATGTCACAGACGCCAATATCCTAACCGGTAAACAACTGCAACAACTATCAGACGACCAGCTTATCGCTATGTTGGATAAAATCCACATCTATGCTCGCGTGACACCAAAAGACAAGCTACGTATCACCAAACTGCACCAGGCCCAAGGTGAAATCGTCGCCATGACTGGTGACGGGGTGAATGATTCGCCATCACTTAAGGCTGCCAATATCGGCATCGCCGTCGGGTCTGGAAGCGATGTGGCAAAAAGCGTTGCCGACCTTATTTTGCTTGATGATAACTTTAAGACCATTGTCTCAACCATTGAAGAAGGGAAACAAATCCTGGCCAACATCAAAAAGATGTTTGTGTATCTCATGTCCAACGCGCTTGATGAATTGATTCTGGTCGGCGGAGCCATCATTGCGGGTGTGGCCCTGCCGCTAACTGCAGTCCAGATTATCTGGGTCAACTTATTTACCGGCAGTCTACCGGCCATTGCGTTTGCCTTTGATCGGCAAAAGATGAAAGAGACACCAGAGACAAGCCGTAAATTGTTTGATAAACGTGTGTTGTTCCTAACCATCTTCATCGGCGTGGTCATTTCGCTTATGCTCCTAGCACTGTATCTGGTACTACTTAGAAATGGAGTTGACGTCGACTTGGCACGCAGTATTATCTTTGCCAGTTTTGGTACTTATACCCTCTTCATCTCCTTCTCATTTAGAGACCTTAGCCGGCCAATATATGGCTATTCACTGACCGAAAACAAGCTCCTGGTCTATGGCGTTGGCATCGGACTCATGCTCATGGTGGCGACTTTCACAGTGCCGTTCCTGCGAAATATCTTCGATGTGCAGGCTTTACCACTGCCATGGCTGGGCTTCATCGTCATCTGGATTATCATGAACATCGCAGTAGTCGAGAGCGCCAAGTGGTTCGCCAACAAGTTTTTAGTCAAAGGAGTGGACAAGCAGCCCAAAGTAGCATAGCCTCTTAGGACTATGCCAATGAAACCCAATTTTGTTAAAAAGAAAAAGCGCCAAGTGCACGGTGCTACTTTTTGGGACCGCGAGTACACCGACCCAAAGTACCTCAAGCTTTCCAGTAAAGAAAGTGCTGACCTTTCCAAATTTACCCGTTGGCTAGGGCGGCGAGAACGAATGGATTTATTGGCCCCTCAGGCGAGTGCTATAGACGCTGGTTGTGGTAACGGGCGTAATCTCATTTACTTAGCTCAAGACTTTGGTATGAAGGGAGTCGGTGTGGATATTTCTTCGGCAGCCATTGCGCAAGCCAAAATCGCTTCGCCAAACTTTTCTATCAAGTACTCAATCGGAAACGCTGGTGACCCGATGCCGGCCGAGGATGAATCACAGTCGTTGGCACTGGACATGATGACGTCGCATTTCCTGGATGAAGCTGGTCGTATCCGTCTACGAGACGAACTGTTTCGCACCCTAAAACCTGGCGGCTATTTGTTCATGAAGACATTTCTTATGGACAAAGACTTGCATACCGCCCGTCTGATTAAAGAACGCCCAGGACCAGAAGAAGGCAGCTACATCCACCCAGTAATGGGCGTGGCAGAACACGTCTACAGCGAAGAAGAACTAGTAGCATTCTTAGGTGAAAAATTTATAGTTCGTAAGCTCTATCGTTCACATAAACACGCCTTTAAAGGCAAAGCCAAAAAACGCCGCACCATATCGGTATATGCCGAAAAGGATTACTATTAGTAACTAGCAGCTGTACAGTCACACAAAAAACCCTGACTCAGGGTCAGGGTTTTTCGCGTGTACTCGTATTAAAACTCTCCTTGGGCTTCAAATATGGTGCCGTATTCCATTCCAACACCAATCGAACTATCTAGATCTTGAAACAAAGTGTCACTTGGTGGCACAAATACGGTGTTATCGACATTTTCCCATGCGGTACAATCGTAGGACACTGCTGCGTCAAGTGCGACTGGCTCATTACTAATGACATTTTCGTCGGCTAGCGCAGACAGAGCCATTTTGGCGCCGTACGTCTCCCCTTCTATTTCAGACCAAATATATAACGTAGTACCATCAATAATCATCGACGAGAGCATCTGCCCGGACAAATCAGGTAAGTTGGTTAAAAAATCACCTCGCATGTTGCCATCACTAACAAAGTAGGTCCCTTCTACTGCAGCACCATTATCATTTGGATTATAGGCGATTGTACATTCTAAGTCTTCGTTAAGTAGGCGCAACTCATCTAGAGTACCTATCCCCTGCCTCGGTTCAGGTTCTGGCTCACCAGCAAGCGGTTCTCTTTCTACGGCAAAATCATCTTGATCGCGAGCGGCTTGCTCAGCAGTTTCATTTGCCGGTGTAGCAAACAACGTGTAATAACCAAACCCGACCAGTAATACAGCAAGCACACTCAATATTCCTATATTCTTCATACTATTTGTCTTACATGATACATAATAACCAATTGTACCGCAATTATAATCCCTGTCATATTTGATACGCAGTCAATTATTTATTTAGCGCTAGTATGTCATAATAAAAACATGCCCAGTAGAAATTTTTTGATCAAGCTAATATATAGTTTTGTATTGTTTGGCACAGTGATTGCTGTTTCTTTGCTCGTATTTCTACTACAATCAAAACAATCTATCTTTTCACAGGCCTTGGAACGTTCTCAAAAAACTGAACAGGTTGTCACGCCATTTCCTGTATCAGTGAATGCACTTACTCAAGTTATCAAAGAAAGTCCGTACGTAGCTGACTTTTACGCCAATACCCTAGCCAATGCTCCAACATCAGCTGATAGATGGTGGAATAAAGTAGCGGCGGTTTTGGCACCCAACGACTGGTACCAAAACCTTGCCTCACCCGTAAGCAGAATCGTCGTCATCTGGCCTGGTGAACGTAAGGAGCAAGTAATCAAGCACATTGGTGACATCATGCGCTGGGACGAAGCTCAGAGAGTAGAGTTTCAAGTGCTGGTAGACACCACTGCTCCGGTACTATCTGAAGGTAAATATTACCCAGGACAATACGTCACCCACCGCAACGCCACGCCGCAAGATATTCATTGGTTGATACAAAGCTCGTTTCAAACCGAAGTCCTTGATCGATACACACCAGAAGTAGCAATGGCCGTCACACTAGAAGACGCACTTATCATCGCTTCGTTACTAGAAAGAGAGGCGAGCGACTTTGCCAACATGCGCGAAGTGTCGGGAGTTATTTGGAACCGTCTATTCATTGATATGCCACTACAGTTAGATGCGACACTACAATACGTCAGAGGTGGTCGAGCTTACGAGCCTAAGTGGTGGCCATTAGTAGTACCTGCCGATAAGTTTATTGATTCGCCCTTTAATACCTACCAAAATAAAGATTTGCCTCCCGCTCCTATTGCTAATCCCTCTGCTGAAGCTATTCTAGCTGCACTAAACCCCATCGTCACTGAATGTTTGTACTATTTTCATACTGATGACGGTGGGTATGACTGCTCGGTCACCTACGAAGAACATGTTTCAAAACTAAAAGCTCTCTATGGAAGGGGGTCATAATTTGGTATGCACAGCACACACCAACGGTTCGTCGATACGTCTAGCTAAATAGTATATCGACACTGAGAGTAGGATTATCCCTACTACCCCAAATTCCAATCCATGTAACGGTAACCAGGCAAGTAACGCACCGGTTCCGGCAATTCCAAACACGGCGGTCAAAATAACTGACCCACAGGCAGCACAGCCAATTCCAAATATCGCACTCACCATACCACCTAGATTCGTCAGGTGGGCTTTGGTACTACGAGCCGCTGATTGCCGTCGTCTGATGTAATACACCAACAATGCCATATTGATGCCAAACAGTACTCCTACTATCAACAAATACGTACCGGTCAGAAGTGAGAAATTAGTCTGGAGCGAGCCGTAGATACTCCAAAGAAAGGTTATCTTTGCCGACCATAGTGCCACGTCCGAAGAAAATATTTGAGCAATCAGTGGCCTATTGGGTAGCAAAAGAGCCGCACTTACGAGCGTAAATGCGACTCCACTAGCCAGTAATACGTAGTGCGCCCGCCGAAACACTTGTCCGAGCACAGGCAACAACATAGCTATTATGCTTCTTGTCGAGCTACTTCAATTAGTTGTTCAATGGCAGACTGCGGCAACGCTCCGTTGATTGGGTAGGTCTTTCCGGTTGGACCGATGAGGATACTCCACGGCGTTCCTCGTCCACCTGTTTCTACTGCATTGTCTAGATCTGCTTGGACATCTGCAGCTTTACGGCCGCTTTGGAAACACTCTGTAAAGGCCGCTTGCTCCACGCCTGCTTCTAGTGCTAATCGAGGAATCAATACTTCATGTGGCGTCGCATCTTGTGCTCCTCGAGCGTCGTAATAACCGTCGGTAAATACCCAGAAAGCATCGTTACCCCCTAACTCAGCTACACACTCTGATGCGGCAGAAACACCTGCTGCTTGTGGGTGCAATTGTTCCAGTGGAAAATGTCGGTATACCCAGGCTACATCGTCTCCTGAGTATTTTTCGGTTACAGCATCCATCACGACATGAAACCGAGCACAGAACGGACAATCGAAATCTGAATATTCTACAATCTTGATTGGTGCATCGAGACTACCCTTTATGTGGTCGTCGGCCGTTACTGGGTTTACTTTGTCTGTAGTATCAGCTGGTACTGCGGCTGGTTGCCCCCCTTCGAGTACCATTGGTGCGCCAGCTGGTGCCAAACCGCCACCACTGAGGTACAGTCCTCCAGCAATAAATACACCAGCAATTACCACTGACAAAGGCACCAGAAAATCTTTTATTCCAATGTTATTTTGGGCGGTAGCTGCAGGTCGATGGTTTGAATGATTATTGTCTTCTTGCATATGTTCTTATACGTTCTTATCGATAAATAGTGTCACTATTATACATCCTTCAATCCCTTATTCCAAAGCACCTACTGGTCAGCGACCAACCACACCACAACATTATCGCCGGCTCAAACGCTGCCTCTGGGCCGCTGCGTCTTTTTGATTCTGTCGTTTTTGATTTTGCGCCTGGTATCGGTCCGAGCCAGTCGTCTCTTTACTCTCTTGAAACGCTCGCTCTCGCAGCAATTTATGATAATTATTGAGCTCACGCTGGTCTAGATCACCTGATTCTAGTGCGGCGAGTACCGCACAGCCGGCACTCTTTTCGTGATCGCAGTTATTAAATTTACACAGTGACGAAAAGTGTTCGATGCGTTCAAACACCGCCAGCTCGTCTTCTGCGTCACTCTCAAACACCCCGAGCTCACGCATCCCTGGAGTATCAATCAAAAAAGTACCGTTAGGCAGCGTAATAAGTTGTCGAGATGTGGTCGTGTGGCGGCCACGGTTATCAATGCTTCTAGTTTCTTGCACCGCTTGCCTGTCTTCTTGGAGCAACCAGTTGGTAATGGTCGACTTCCCTGCACCAGAGGAACCGAGTAAGACGACGGTCTTTTCGGGTAGTAAGTAGGTTTCAAATGTACTCATCCTTTCGCCTGTCAGTGCCGACACCGCAATAACCGGCACGGCTCCGGCCACCGCCTCTACTTCTCGTATATGTTGCTGTACATCGTCTACCACGTCCATTTTATTCAAAATAACCACGGTAGAAATACCGCTTTGTGCGGCGAGCAATAAGTATCTTTCTAGCCTACTAATACTATAATCTCCGTCTAGACCAAGAACGATACCAATCAAATCAACGTTGGTAACCATGATTTGTTCTTCTTGGGAATCAGCGGCTTTGCGTTTAATGATACTTGCGCGCTCATGAACTTTTTCTATCACTGCTTTGTTGTCTTCTAAAAGTGACAAAGAAACGTAATCCCCCACCTTTGGGAAATCACCCTCGGTATGAAAAGTACCTCTAACTGTAGCAATCACCTCACGGTCAGGAATAGCGACCGTGTAATTTGTGCGATGTACTTCAATAATCCGACCAGTTTGCATAGATACTTACATTTCGTTTACCGTTTGGATACCAAGAAGACTTAATCCGTTATGCAAGGTTGCAGCCACGGCATCTACCAGCACCAGCTTGTAGGCTTCGCGCTCTGATCCATCAAGCACCGTCTCTTTAGCGTACCAACTATTGAATTCACTACTAAGTTCCAGCAAGTATTGAGCGACGTGATGCACCGACAGATCATCAACTGACTTTTGCACCACTGATTCATAATATAAAAGCGTCCGCACCAAAGAAGCTTCGGCTTCTAGCGCCTCTGGTACAACAAATTCGGTCGGCACTACGCCACCAGCTTTACGTAGAATAGATTGTGTTCGCACGTAGGTATACATAACATACATCCCCGAATCACCTTGTACATCGACCGACTGTTCAATATCAAACAACACATTTTGCTTACTATCAGACTTTAAGAACGCGAATTTTACCGCTGCTATAGCCAGAGTTTCCGACAGATTCTCTCTGGTCGCTTCGTCGTGCTTTTCTTCTGCCACAAATCGATCATTGATTGTTGCTTTTACGGCATCAATCACGTCATCTGCTAACACTGCAGTACCTTCTCTTGAGGACATTTTCTTAAAAGCCCCGTTCTCATCTCTGAGTCCGACGTACCCGTATGAAATGTGCGTAAAGTCTATAACTGCACCAATGCCAAGCTGTTCGCAGACAGCAAACAATTGTCTAAACGCTAATGTCTGCTCAGAACCAACCACCCACACCAATTTATCCGCATTGAACTGCTTTTTCTTTTGATCTGTTAGAGCTAGGTCTTGAGTGATGTACAGAGAAGTTCCGTCTTTTTTTAGTAGAATGGTATCAGAAATACCATACGCTTCTTCAATATTGGTCAACACAGCGCCATCAACTAATTTTGTGAAAATACCCTTATTCAATCCTTCTTGAACATAATCCTTACCTTTTTGATAGTGCTCGTGTTCGTACCACACACTGTCCCAATGACTACCCAATCGTTGCAATGTCATATCGATACCAGCATACGCATACTCCAACGTTTTCTCCCACAGCTTCCAGGTAGGAGCATCTTTAGCTTCCCAATCTACCACCATTTGCCTTACCATCGCTTCAACCTCAGGACTGTCAGAAAAATCTTTTTCTCCCAATCTGTAGCATTCGGTTATAAACAAATCGGGTCTCAGGTTTTTTTCTGCTGGTGTATACCACTCTGATTGATGCTCGTTCCAATACACCGAATCTGTCGGTAGATTTGCTTCTTTTTTCATGTGCACCAAATAGCCGTACATGGCCTTTGCGATAGCTATCCCTCTATTATTGTAAACAGCATCGGACACAACCTCTGCACCTGAAGCTTTGAGCAGTCGAACAATCCCCATCCCGATAAGATTGTTCAGCAGGTGTCCGAGGTGCATTGCTTTATTTGGATTCGGCGACGTGTGCTCAATCACCCATTTTTCTCTCTGGTGGGTTGTATTATGTCCAAATGTGTCTGACGCCACGCGTATTGTCCTAAAATGCGCTATTTTTGCTGCAACAGTGAGGTGAATATTCACGAATCCTGGTTGCGCTGCTTCGGCTCGCGCCAATACCTCGATACCTGACTCATTAAGATGAGCCACCAGTTTTTCGGCCAGCTCAAATGGACTTTGCTTAAGTGTCTTGGCATAACGCATGGCCACATTGGTAGAGTAGTCCCCAAATTCAGCAGCCACCGCCCGCTCTAGCACCACCACCGGCTCAGTTACACCAACAGACTCAAGCCACTTGGCTATTTCAGTTTGTAACTCATGTAGTGTTTCCTTGATCATAAAACCAATATAATTAGTATTACCATAGCATAAAAGAAGAAAATGCCCACGGCAGTAACGGTGTCGTACTTACTGACAGATTGCTTTCACATTGCCAAATGCAGAGGTCCAGACCTTTTCAACTGACCAACCCGCAGCAATCAAAAGCTCTGTGAATTCTGCTTTCGTATACAGACAAATCGGTTCGGTAATAAAAAATGTTCGAGCTGCATCTGCCTCCAGTCGACAAAATCGAGACTCGATGGGTTTTTGCTTATCAGCGTACCTGCTGCCAATCTCACTATCGAGCCCCGTGACTGATACATATAGCCTCCCTTCTAAAGGCTTCTTCAAAGAGGTGAGTAATTCCAGAGCATCGTCATAAGCTAGGTAGTGCAGCGTCCGCTGCAAACAACACGCATCAAACGTCTTACCTATAGTGAGTGAAGTAAAGTCCGCAATATTGCCTTGAATATAAGTCAAAGCTGATTCTTCTAGTTGAAATAACTGTTGATGTTCAGCAAATTGGCTACTATAATCGACAATATCTATAGCCGTCACTCGTGCCCCGGCCTGAGCGAGCCGAACTGATTGGCCACCAGCACCACATCCCAAATCCAAAATAACTGGACGCTTCATCCTGGAAATATCACCTATCATTAGGCGGTCCAGGTCATCAGCTCTATGTATAGCTACATCAAAACCAAACGATGCTTCTGTAGAATGGCTGTGCTGGTTTTTCATATCAGCAGAGTACGTTTTTTAGGTAAAATCTGCAAATAGTTTGATACTGGACACCAAATGAAGCACTTACCTAAGCCTTCGGCACTAAGTGCAGTAGCGTGATTTGGTTTTGTGAACCCAAGCGCATCGGTGGACCCCAAGTCCCTGTTCCCGGTGAGACATGTAAGTAAGTGCCACCTTTCTCATACAACCCATTGATGTATTTAAAAAATAATCGGACTAACAAGGTGAAAGGATAAATTTGTCCGTTGTGCGTGTGTCCGGACAGCATCACATCAACACCATACTCTCTAGCGGCATCCCATTCCACTGGAGTGTGGTACATCAGCACCGTAGGTAGATTCTTGTCTAGATCTAGCTCTCCCAAAATGATAGCCAGTGACTCGTCATCACCGAGACTGAGTTTATCATTGACACCAACGACTTGAATCCCGTTATGTATGACCATTCTGTTTTCAAGTAAGTCGATATTTATGTCTTTGATAGTGTCACGCACGTACTGCAAACCTTCATACTCTTCATGATTACCATGTGAAAAAAATACTGGCGCTTTGAGCGTGTTCAAAGGCTCCAGCGTAGATGCGCTAATGGGCGCTGACCCGTCGAACAAATCACCCGTCATATAAATGACGTCGGGAGACAACTGGTTAGTCATTTGTACTACTTGTTTTAGAAACGCTGTTTGATGAACGGTTCCAATGTGGATATCCGTGAGATGCACCGCTCTTACTGCTACCTCTAGGCCAAGAATAGGTATCGTATATTCCTTAAAAACTATACGCTGGCCGTTATACACGGCATACACTGAAATAATCAGTGAGACTATGAGCAATATCCCAGCCGCCTGTGGTGAACTAAGGCCAGTAAATACGTGGACCA
>Ga0306898_1000328_pt1 | contig 19329 bp, 19 predicted proteins | sample AntRauMFilla1564_FD_190424 | JGI IMG/M metagenome (GOLD analysis project Ga0306898, IMG submission 190424) | Saline lake microbial communities from Rauer Islands, Antarctica - Metagenome Filla 1 #564 (v2) (version 2) | ecosystem: Environmental > Aquatic > Non-marine Saline and Alkaline > Saline ...
TTGTGTAACAATCGATTCCTCGTGGGCCCGCAAAATACAAAACCTAAAGCGAGTGCTTTGGGTGTTGTTAATTTTGGGAGGTCCACGAGGGATCGAAAAGCTTTTGAGTCACGATTATGAGCAAATATTACATAGGCCCGTCCTATGTTTACTCATCCTATGTTTACTCGATCGAGCGGGAGACAGAAACCTGTTGCTTTAAGACCCAGAGGTCCTTCTTCCGTAGTTATATACTTTACTGGCGAGGTGCACCACGCCAGTCGCAATGCACGTGTCTACCCGATGCATAGGTATAAATATTTGTCGCGCCGCGCGCTCTACAGCGAGCCATAATTGCAGCCTCAGTATTAGAACCACTGACAGCAATATCAACTGCATCACCATACTGATGCCGTGAATGAGTAGCTCCTCCAACACTGCGATTGTATGCTGGAGAACGGTAACCTGAATTAACATTAAGTCCACCTAAATCACTGTAAATATTATCTAGTTGTGCCACCATAAATGGATCAATGACTACGTAATCTCCTCGCCTTCGATCTGCAGCACAGTTGGTGACATCACATAAGCGTAGATTAGGTGTTAATCTTGGATTTGCTGCAATATCAGCTGGACCAAAAAACTGTGTAGGGGCTGTGTAGCCGAGACCACTTCCGTCTGGCAAGTTGTAGGCTGAACCTGAAACATTCGATGCTGATAAACAAACATCGTCACCGCCCTGGAGCGGACCTCCGTCATACACACCATTAGGTCCAGGGAAACATGAACTACCAGCTGCTGCGAGAGTTACAGGTCCACCAGATCCACCAAAACCAGGTCCAATCATAACATCAGTCCCAGCTTCGCTAGTATCAATATCCAAAGTATCTGGATCAGTCGTCGCCTCTGTCTGCTGCATACATTGAATTTGTGACCATGGGCCATAGCCTGTGATCTGCCCATTTGTACCATTTGTAATACCCCGCATGAGCGTGTCTACAATCAGCCAGGCTGACAGCACGATCAGCAGCCCGATAAATGCATTGGTAAACCGACTTTTTGCCTCGGACAAGGCAGAAGGATTACCACCCGAGGTCACCAACCCAAACCCAGCCCACACCGCCAGCACCGCAAACAACAGCATCACAATCCCGATCAGCCACTGGATACCGCGATTAGCGAGCTCGGCAAAGTGGCACGCCGAGCAGGTTTGACCGTCACACAACCCAGCAGTTAGCCCTTGCGCTTGGCTAGCATCAGGCAGTAACAGTAATACAAAAGTGATTATTAGGATAGTAAATACGTATTTCATATTATTTATTGGAGAGTTACTGCTCCTGGGCAGAAACTAAAGCCCAGACTTTGGCCAGCATACTGCAAATTAAATCTAGCCGGTACACTAATCATATAATTCAGATTGCACAACTGATCTTCAGTTACATCTAAATGTCTGAGTAAAAACTGCTCAGCGTCTTGGCGAGCTCTGGAAACTGGCTCTGATTGTAGTGAAATGATGAAGTATTGAGTGCTAGCAATGTACTCTATATAGTAAGATTTGTCTGACGAGCCGACAAATGTGGGGTCAATAAAAGCACCTAACTGATAATGACCTACATTGACTGGATCCATCTTAGTCAATGGGTCAGTAAAAAAATTGCGCACCTCAATTGTCCCTGTAGTACCCTTGAGGGCAAAAGTTGCAGATTGTGGATTGGGTATTACTACTGAATCTTGAGGAAACGTCGTTGGTTCATCTATTTGGGGGTCAGAATCACTCATCGAGCTTAAATACACAAGTATAGTAATTACTATAATCAGTAGTGTAATTAGAATATAGAGTATTTTTTTCATATATTTTATTATAGTATACCTGATCAAAACCCACGCCGCGTTGAGTCTCCCGCATTTCCATGAGTGTTAACACAACCGCGTGCGTATGGGTTCCAGGGAGCTTGACCAGAATGAGCGCCAGTCCATGGCTGATATCCACTATCACGTACCATCGAGGTCATTACGCGCGCATTACATGCGCCGTTGTTTTGGGCTGAGATCAGATTGCCGCCAAAATTCGATGCACTACAATCAGGATGATCTGCACCCGCTCCATTAGTGTAAATCCCCCAGTTTGTTCGAGTAATCTGGAATGTCCCACATGGACCAGTACCACTACAACCGACCGAACCACCAGAGTTCTCAGTCACCGCAACACAAGACATGATATTTGCTTGGGTTTCAGAAAGACCTAAGGATTGCAAGAGCTGAACACTACAGTTTGTGTTATCTGCAGCACACTGCGCTTCACCTCTACCTCCTGGTGTGACGCGACCGCCACCACCACCTGAGGCAGACGTACTTGTGTAGGCACAAGTTACTTGGAAATTACCTGGTGAGCCAGTAATAGTTTCAACCCCACCAGGTCGACCCTGACAACTTTGAACCAGAGTCTGGCAGGCAGCAGCGGTTGTACAAGTATCATTCGTCTGAACCCGCTCAATATCTAGCGTTCCTGGAGTAGTTCCTGACTCTGGCTGATCCAAACAAGCAATTTTATTCCAAGGGCCGAATCCTTCCGACGCCTCTTCTTGTAGCAATGCCTTCATCCCCGTATCAATAATAATCCACGCCGACAGCACAATCATAAATCCAATCGCTACGTTGACGATCATATTCTTGGCGTCGGTCATTACACTTGGGTTGCCGTTGGCCGTCACCAGTCTGAATCCCGCGATCATAAACATCACCGACGCCACCAGACTAAGGATCCCGATCAGCCATGCATTTACCAAATCAACCAGCTGCACCACATGGCAGGTTTGACAAGCAGCCTCGTTCGCTCCACCACACGGCACCAATCCAGCCGCCATCACAAACATAGGAATTTGTAGCGCGACCGCGACCGCACTAAAGGTAAGCTTGCGAATATTCATTACCACAATCCTAGCACATCCGCCCTTGGTAAATCGGCGGCAATGTGGTATTTTGTCACCACTTAGGCACACAGCCCAAGTGACCAAAAAGAATAAAATAATGCGTCGGTACCGAAGCGGTCAAACGGGGCAGACTGTAAATCTGCTGGCTCAGCCTTCACAAGTTCGAATCTTGTTCGGCGCACAGAACTGCAAAAGCATCAGCTTTTGAACGATTTAGCCCTTGTTTATCAAGGGTTTTTTCGTGTTCGAACCTCCCTAATTCCTGGTATGTAGCAATGTGAACATTTTTAATTCCAACTAGCGGTGCGGTCAATACAATACAGGCTTTTTTGTCCATAACTGTTAGGTTCGAACCAAAGGTTTGAACAATCTCTCTTTTCACTTTTAAGTCAGTGGTTGTGTTAAATAACTCACTAGCCTTTTCTGCAAACGTAAGGTATCCGTCAGCAATCTCTACCCAATGCAAAACACGGTCACTTACTGCCACAGCTTCTTTGTCAATTTGACTTAGCTCAAGCTCCAGCTCACCCTTACTCTTCTTAAGCTGGTCAGCACTAATCTCACCTTTAGCTCGCATTAAAACCAAGTTGTCAGCCAGCTCAATAAGCTCATTCTTACGATTGTAGACCCTTTTAGATGCTTCCTTCTGTTCATCTACTTCTTCTTTATGAACTTCACGTAACGCTGACTTTGCCCAGAGATAAAAATCCTTGTCTATCTCAATATCTCTCAACACCGTGTCTATCTCTTTAGCTAACTGCCTTTCTTCAATAGCCCCCTGGGTACACTTCTTAATTTTCGATTTTTTCGTACACCGATAATATGTCTTATCAACAAAACTTGGATTGGTCATTTCCTCTATCTCTAAGCCACACTTTGTACAAGCAGTTTCTGTCTTACACGAGAACTTATTTTTACAACCAGTACAGATACACTGCAATTTACGATCTGCAGTAATTGAATGTCCGCACTCACCACAAGTCATTGCTGCACCTCTAAACGCAAAGTCATAGCTGTTTATTCGGGTTGGCTTTCCTTTTTTACCAAGTAATAACTGGACACGATTATACTGTTCCTCCGTTAAAATCGCTTCGTGTTTACCCTGTATTAGGGTTTTATCTCCTGTTGCATCAGCCCATTCAAACTTACCCATATACATAGGATTTTGAAGCACACCTATAAAAGTATTATGAGTATAAGGCTTATCTTTTTTATTCCTAAGACCTAAAGCAGTTGCTTTGCGATGGATGTCAGCCACTGAGTATGAGCCTTCGAGAAAATGACTAAACAATTTCTTTACAATAAGCAGGTCAGGTGTAGAAAGAATTTCATCTTCCCCTTTTTCATAGCCCTTATTGTGCTTATAGCCAATCGGCAACAAACTCTGAGCCATCCAGCCACGCTCTGCTTTAAGTCGCATTCCTCGCTTCACATCTACACTCAAGTCGTTCACGAACTGGTTCGCCATCCCAAGCTCTACCGCCATCATTAGGACGTTGTCTGCCGGATAGTAATCACGACCCATTGTCTGAATATGCTGAATAATTCCTTGCTGTAAAAGCCAAGAAATTTGACCTCCGTCGATTGGATTTCGAGCGAGTCGATTTAACTTCCAGCAGACTATTCCATTCGCTTCACCTTTGTGAATACGTGCGAGCATTTCATTGAACTTTGGTCTCCCTGGCTTTTTAGCTGACTGAGACTCTTCAATTACGTCTACAATGTTCAAGTTGAACTGCTTTGCATATCTAGTCATTTCACTTTTTTGATCATCTAGTGATGCCATTTGTCTATCCTCCGAGTCCTGAGAACGTCTGACGTAAAGAAAGTACTTGTTACGATTTTGTGTTTTTATCTCCATAATTTAATTTATTATAACTTTTATTTTGCTGGTGTGTGTTTATGTTTATGTTTATGTATTTGTATATGTTTACGTATAGCGACCTCTGACTTGCTTTTCATAAGAAGTGCCATAAACCGTTACTCTTATTGCTTCTTTGCTACGCTCTATCCTCTGACTCTCAGCTGCTTTCTCCTCACCAACCTCTGACTGAGCAACCGATTGGGCTACGGTCTCACCCCAACCTTCTTCATCTTCAAACAATTCGTCTAACTCCTTAATCTTGTTTCCTTTCAACATCCAATCCTTATGATGCAACTCAAACACACCTCTGCGTCCTGGTCTGTCTTCGTACCATACCCACCTCTTACCTTTTAGCGACCTAAGTAGTTTATTTATATAACTAATACTCACTTTGTCATTGAATGCTTCAACGGATAAATCTGCCATCGAACAGTGAGTGACTCCCATTTTATCCGCAGTCATTCGTAACCAAACCAGTAGATTTCTTTCTGGTTGACTCATAAGACCATTTCTACAATCTCTAACTAAGTTACGAGGAATTGGTACATAACCCCCTTCGATTGGGCAATCTCCATCTTGCATACTATCTATGTACTTTTAATTGAACTATTAAGCTCGACCACTTCTATTAGTTTGAGTAAATTACAAGCCTTTTCCATTGCTTCTTTTTCGCTTAAAGTCACCCCGTACTTTTTACGGTATAGCTCTTTGAAGCTTTGAATTGCATTGTCGTTTACTCTCATATAGAACGCAAAAGAGGCACGTCAAGCTGGAGTTCTCAACGTGCCACTTTTACGCTCCAGCGTGACTTATTTTCTTCTGCTGAGCGTATTTTGCCTTTTTTGTTTACTTGGAGTAATTGTGCTTAAGTTATGCTTGAGTTATTACTTACGGTGATTTCGAAATTGTCATAGTTGAGTGAATATCCACCAGAAACACGGTGAATTAAATCACTATCGACACCTAACTCTGATTTGACTTTATTATTTATATTCTTTTTATCGATACTAATCTTATTTTTTTCAGACGGGCTAAGTTTAAGGAGTTCAGCACACTTTTTCATACGAATAGGTGCACTAGACTCAGCCAATAACCAAACTAGTTTTTTCCTTCGACCATCGACGATATAACGCATATCTGTCTCTAGACCCAAGCAAATACCTTTTTCTTCAATGATAATTTGAATTTTATTATTTACCTTTTTCTCTACGGTGTTTCCTAAAGGCAAGAGACTGTGAATCTTTCTCCCAACAGAAGCTGACATTCCCGATGTCTTAAACAATGTTAGTGATCCATTTCCTCCTCCCCCAAACGCCCCACACACATCTGACCAAGCTTCTCTAGGTGTTTGCGTTTCGTTTTCTATAATATTAAATAATGACTCTCCAATACGTAAATACAAATTGTTATTCTTATTCCCAAACTCTCTTTTTAGAGCCCTCAACAGACTGTAATCATCAATTATTGAGTCAAAATACCTACACAAAGCATAAAAACTTTGCTCATCATCTTTCGCTGCCTCTATGGCTTCAAAAGCCTCTAACTCAATGTTTACTCCAGTGTTATCCATATTAGCTAGCTATTTTCTGGCCTAAACCGTATGTCACCGAGCTGCTTCTTGAGTTTCATAATAGTTTCTTGGGAGAGCGTAGAAAAATCTACACTCTCCCTAAAGACTGGAATTGGCTTTGCGTATGGATTTAAGTTATTTTCAAGTCCTGTATGACCAAAACCACGTCTATCCAGTTCTTCCCGCACTACGGGGCTCGAAAACACCCTGTGTGGCTGTCTAATGATAGAAGGACTGTATCCAGCTTCTCTTAAAGCAGCAGCCTTGCTTCTTCGTCCATTTTTAATCCAACACTCAACCGCTCGCTTCTGGCGGTAAGAAATAGGTTTTACAATCTTGGTATAATCATACATCCCTCAATGATACCTGTGGAGTGTGTTTTTTGCTACCTTTTACTACCATTTGCTACCCTTGATTTATATATCTGTATCCTTAGCAAATAATTGTGGCACTCTCTGTGCTGGTAAAGAGATATTTATACTCTTATCTCCTGAGTCACCTCCCTTTCCATTACCAGTGCTGGTAGTCGCAAATAAAGTTTTGGACGCTTCTGAAATTATTATAGATTCTGTGTTATCACTACTGCTGGCAGACAAAAGTAGCATTGTCTCAGCAACATTAGCCTTGTTCATATTTTCGTACTCTAAATCCTTTTCTTTGTTGTAATTTTTTGTAGCAAAATACATACCCGTATATAAAGCTGTAAGTAGAGCTACCAAAAGTACCCCGACCCGAATATCCCAGAACATACGCCATATCTCCTTATCGAGGTTACCCGACAGAACAGTGATGTAAGAACCAGTAAAAAGTAATATTGTCAGAATAATAGTAGCGAGAATGCTGATATTAAAGTTACTTCGCACTTGTAGCCAACCTTTTATTACTTGACCTTCAGAATGCTTTGCACCTTCTGCATTTTCTCTATGTTCAACAGCCTGTTCTCTAAAAAACTGAGAAAATGTTCCGCCTGCAACTTGTACTTTTCCTTGACTAGTCTTCTCAACACCCTTCTTTAGTTTGTTCATCTCAACATTTACAGCATCTCTGACTTCTTTCTGTAAATTATCTAATTTTTCGAACTCTTTTTTTATAACCCTCGTTCTCTCTTTAGGGTCAATATCTAAATGTTCAACATATTTAGAAATAGTGTCCTGAACTTCAAACGTGACACTTTTAATATCCTCAACCATTACTGTGTGATTACTTATGTCAGTATAAAGGTCTATGCGGTCAACCAAAGTCAAAAAACTCGTAAGTTGTGCATCTAAAATTTGAAGATGGGCTGCAGGCAATCTTTTGCTGAGTGTACTTATATTCTTTAACAATAGATCAAAAATTTCTTTAGTTTTATCAAACAATTCTTTTTGCGCTGAAAAATTGCCCGCTTCTGCAAATGCACCCGAACGAGTTAAAGAGTTCCATTCTAAATCGTCATACTTTTCTATACGTTTTTTGAACTCTTCACTAATCATAATTACGACCATTATACCATAAAAAGACTATAAATATAGCTATATCATCGACAAGCTTCATCTTCTGCTATTTTGAGTTGATTTTAATAAATAACCCTAAATTTCTCATCAACCACAAGCACCCCATCATCACAGTTGTAACAAGGTTCATTCTCCTCTAAGAACACCGACTGCTCGCAACACGGGCATTCTGTCGAATCATATATCAAACTACCCATTACAGGGCGTTTTATGCCTCTGAGGTACTGCTGTACTTTCATAAGCACATCTCTACTTTCCCACTCTACTATCTCTAGCTGATGTTTAACGACCAGCGAACTTCGATAGTTAAAGATTGTCACCACCTGTCTACACATTAAACAAAACTCATCACTTTCATACCCTTCTAAATACGGCAATGAGTTACCTCTGATTGGTAACTTCCTCAAATTACTGGGGGCATTATCCTTAAAGACGGGCATATTTAATGCCAACGGTATTCTAATGCCACAGTCTTTCGAACACTTAAATGTGATGTGTGCTGACATTTAATTACTTAATTTCCTGCCAATGCGTCTGCCTCTGATAAATCCTGTTCCAAATTCACCAGTGCTTGTTCTTTCGACAGTCCCTGCTTCAATAGAGTAGCCATCGCTTTCCCGAGCATTGTCGGGTGGTATTGTGCCAGCGTAGGAAAATTTACCTTTTCTTTCTCCGTTAAAATTAGCTCGATCATAATTTTTGAATATTATCATTACTAAGCTCGTTTCTATTATCAAATCTATCTACGTTTTTTCGGAAAATACTTAAAACTTGTTTTGGATTATAAGTTGCAACCATCACGTATAGAACAAGCAAAGCTCCAATACCACCAAACCAACTATCCTCTCTCAAGCCAGCACCAGATAAAAAAGCTTGTATTCCTAAAAAAGTCATCGACCCTAAAAATAAACTAAAGAAAGCTTTGAGAACCGTCTGTCCATATTTTTTTATATTGAAAATCAGTTTTTGCATACAAAAAGCCCACCACCAGGAGAGCACTTTACAGTAACACCTACCAAGGTTTCCCCTGGTAACCGAACCAACGACCCTGATGATGGGTTTTTTAAGTTGGTTCGGATTTGTCGACCATGCCGCCAAATAAACTTGTCGGGTTAGGCCTATATATTCAGTTGTTCCGTAAGTATAGCAAAAAGCCTCTAAATTAGTAGCTAAAATTTGCTACTAAATCAGCATAGGTCTTCGGCCTGTACTTTTCCCAATCTTCCTGCTTCACGTATAAGGGTGTGTACGTTTTACCATTCACTCTTTCTGTAGCGTCTTCACACCATTGCTTGAGACGTTTAATCTTCTCAACATCATCAAGGTCCTCCCTCCCTTTAGTTTCAATAATATATATGGTCGAGTTATCTTTCTTAACAAAGAAGTCGGGGTAATAATTAGCTATTGAACCAGAAGCATTCTTGTATTCAATCTTAAAATGAATCTCCAAGTAATTCTTGGCAAATGAAATAATTTCCTCATCAAGCGTTTCGAGCCAGTCTGCAAACTCTAACTCAAATTCGCTATCACCCACAATCTTATTAAAAACGGATTTCTTTGGTAATAAATACTTGTTTTTGTTAACTACAAATGGACGGGCCTCACTAACCTTCAGGTAGTTTTGTACCTCGGTATCTCCAGTATCCTGAACAGTAAGTTCGTTAATTGCCTTCTTAAAGTTCTCTATAATTGTTTTCTTTGCCTCCAACACGGACAAATTTCGAAGTACGTTAGTGTCACTTAAATTAACAGTTTGACCGAACAAATCTTCTTGCACAAAACTTTTTACTTTTCCGAATAGAATTGCGTCACTTGATCTCACAAGCCTTAGGTCCTTCCGAATAACCTGTACAAAGTACGATAGTACATTTTGATATGATATTGAGTGATGTGTGTCAAATATAACCTTGTGATGCTCGTCCTTATTGATGACTTCCTCAAACACAATCTCTCTTTGCTCTTCATCTGAAAATTCTTTAAGAGCAACCACGTCAAATGTAAATTTCTTAATTTCTAGCTCTTCCAGATTCTTAAACTCTCGTTGTATACGAGGAGTAAGAATAGGTAATTCTATATCTAGTTTATCAATATCCTTTTTCACGTTCTCGTGGTCCACCTCAATCACTTCAGGACCATTTAGAGGATATTTTGAGCCCATAGGACGAGCATCCAATGTGACGCCTTCCGCTTTAATAGACTCAACAAATTCCATAAACGCTGGCGTTCCTACTACACTGACATATTCCTCAACATCTTGTCCAAAGAACATTTTTCGTAAACCACGCCCCAACGTCTGTTCAGGTAATACTTGTGACTTTGCAGTATATGGACGCAATCCTACAATCGTCGTTACGTTTTTAACGTCCCAACCTTCCTTAAGCATCAACACTGAGACTATAGCTTTGTAGGGACTTTCCATACTATCAATTTCATTTGATTGTTTACGTAGCTCTTGCAATTCTTTTTCTTTCTTTCCCGTAGCATTCTCAGAAATTTCACCACTCTTATTGGTATGAATAGTCAAGACCGAATTCTTTAATTCTGGATAGGTGGCTTCTAGGTATTCAGCCACATCGTCACAGTTAGTAGTATCATCTGTCATCACAAACAACAGTGATTTTTTACCAGTATGTAGATACTCGTTATATGCCTTTCTCCACTCAATCACTCCGAGGTCAATGAATTCTTTATACCGTTCAACGAACTTTGAGCTTTCATTCTCTTCGAGTTGAGCTCGACTTGCAGGATCGGGCAAAACAGGCATTTTAACGACTTGTTGAAATATAGCTTCTACCAGCGGGTAGTCTGAGACAACCTGTGGAAAGATATGACCCTTTGCATCCTTTGGAGTTGCAGTTACGTCTATCTGCAAAGGTAAGCCTCCTCCTTTCAAGACGAGCCTGTTGTGAATATCTTCAATAGACTTAAACCACGCCATCTTCGGGTCGTGAATATGATGAGCTTCGTCATTAATTACAATCAGCTCATCAATCTCACGAACAATCTCCCCGAGGTCAGTCTGGTTTGCATTAGTTTTTGTGACAGCTTTTTCTCCTAAGAAATAGTCTGAGGTGTCTTCATCTTCAAACGAAGCTTCGTCAATATCTCCTGCGTACACTCGATGAATGTTAGTTAGAAAGATATTTCCTGTATCCGAAATTTGACCAACATCATCTTGAAAATGAATATTTATCTGAAAGTCCTCATTCCAGTTTTGACCCTCAAATCCATCGTCAGGCAACATTGGGTCATCGTAAAAAATCTTAGCGCCTTCAAAATCAACCTTAATTCGCTCAAACACTATCACGTTCGGAGCAATCAAAAGAAAGTTTCTAGCCAATTCAGAATTTTCTTCATAGAGTTTATGGAAGTATGCCCACACAATCAAAAGTGACATTACTTTAGTTTTTCCACTACCTGTGGCCATTTTTACCACCATTCGTAGCCAGTCTTCAGGAAACATTTGTGCACTCAGGCGACCCATTTTGTCAAACCGCATCAAATCGTGTTTACCCCTAACTCGCACTACGTCATATAGATAAACGATTGTCTCCACCGCCTCACGTTGAGCATAGTAATACTGAAATTGATACGTACTCCCATCAGCATTAAACTTTACGTGTGTCTCACTAAACCACCAATTTAGTAGTGCCCTGGAGGTCTCTGTAGCTCCCTCATAGCCCTTTTCTCGCCATTCCTGTACTTCCTCACGCACTTGAGCAACTAAAGGTGGCAACAAGCGTTCAAAGCCACCCTGCTCCCGCAAATCCTCTTCGGCAGGAAACCACCTAGTGCTAGCAGGTGCAATAGCGAATTTATCTTTTGGAAATTCTTTGTGTAAGGCCATAACTAAAATATATTTTTGACTATCTTGTTTACTCCTACAATTAACTCTTCTATATCGCCAGTACTGGGGTCTGATTCTTTCTTATGATCACACAGATTTCGCAAATCAGTTAAATGCTGAATTTTTCTCCAAACTGGAGTCTCTATCACTTTATTATCTTTCAGTAGCTGGGCGTAGTCATTAATTGAAGGATTTTTCTTTCTTACAGCTATTTTATGATTCTGACAAACTTGCATAAGATGCCCTTCCAAAACTACACCTGCAACAGCTCCTGCACCCCGTGTAAAACCTTTTTTATTTAGTTCTTTTGCTGAATCTAATTCAGAATCATACAAATCTGCCTGAACTAGTTGTTTGATATCATAAAGCGAACTTTCAAAACGATTCTTGATAGATTTGACTATGTTTATTTGTTGTTTAAATTTTGGAATAGCTGCTTTTTTATCAGCAATTATTTTTTTACCTTCCCACTGGTCTGTTCTACTCACTTCCAGTCCCAACAAAGCGTCCTCAATCGTATAGTTCTCATAAGTGATGTCTTTTCGATGAGTTTTAGGTTTTTTATAAAAACTAAAAAAATCCTCTGCACGTTCTGGCAATAGCTGGGTCACTAAAGACAACGACTCGGAATACCATTTTTGGTATGAATCATTGAAGCTGGGCAATAATTCTTTATATCCAGAAATAAGCTTTGCTTTTCCTTTTTTACCTTTATATAAACGGTCTAACCTGCTTTCAAAGTCTTCTGGAAAACACTCAAACTGAATAGCCAGGCAAAGGTTATCACCTCTACTTATAAGATTATCTAAATCTTTTTTATACTTTTCTAAATTAGAGGTCATATATTCACCTGTATTACTTTAGTAGTATCGTTCCCAAAAATATCAATCACCTTTACAGCAATCTTTCGTTTCTCTCCCTTAAGAGCGTTAACTACTACTGAGGTGAGTTCCAGTGAACGATCTTTTTTTGTCCGAAATGATTGCCACTCGTTCTCAAATACGTAATTACCAGTCCACTTTTCAACCTCCTCACCATCTTCTTCTACCCTAATAATCTCTTTCTTACTCTCAAAATCAAAGTCCACTGACCAGTAGTCAATCCAGTCTGTCCATTCTTTTGTAAGTAACTCACGCTCGATTATATCCGAGTCTTTTTCTTTGGTAAGTTTTATCACCTGTCCACCGTCGAGAACAACCTTGGAAGCACCTTTCTTTAGCTTCTCTCCTACTGTAGTTATGTCGTCTTGATTATAAAAGACTGCAAAGTCAGTCAACTCAACCTTGAGCTCTTTGGTATCACCACGACCAGTTACGTGTGACTTAAAGTCAACATACGCCAAGTCGTAGAATTTAACGTGTCCTCGCTCAATCGCTCGTTTATCAAACACTTCACCTGGAATAATCTTTAGGGCTATATCTATTCCTCGACAAACATCTTCATTTACCAGCACGTCTTTATCAATACCCATTCCAAATTCAAAGCCAAGTATATCAATCTTGGTCAAACCTTTAGCCTTAGCCTCGTGACAAGCATCTAGAATAAACTGTATTGACACAGGGTCAGTCAGTGGACCGACGGCGACAATTCTATCCCGCTTCTTTCCAACAAAGTGTTCAAAAGAGTCTAAGTTTTCAGCCTTGTACGCTTGTAAAATAAGACTAACAAAATCTCGTTCTTTTTTCTCTTCAAGTCTTTGTCTTTCTTCTTTCTTCAAATCACCGTCAACTTTCACAAAGTTATCACGTTCATATTTTCCTAGGTTAAGTATTTCAAACGCTCGAAAGTCTTTACCTTCTTCCTTTAAATTGCGCTGCACACCAATCATTCTCTTTCGTGTTGTATGGACACCAAATCGACCCAGATCAGAACATATCCATTTACGACCTAATTTTTCAGCAACTGACGCTGTTGTTCCTGATCCTGTAAAAAAGTCAGCTACCAAATCACCTTCATTTGTAGACGCTTTTATAATTCTCTCAATCAATGCTTCTGGCTTCTGAGTTGGGTAGTGAAGATTTTCATTTGCAGATTGATTAATAAAATCAAGTAACATCCAGTCACGAGCAAGAATACCCTCTGTCATATATTGACGGTAGATTAAATCTGGATTGTCTTTTTCCTCACTAGGAAGGAGGTCCGTCTTCTGCTTAAATTGACTACCTTTGAGATTTCTACCACGTAGTCTATACCTGCCGTTTTCGTCTTCGTATTTATATTTCTTTAATGTCTGGACTGAAAGTGGCTCCATCACATCTTTATAATTAAATGTTTGAGAGTCTTTTATTTTTGCAAAACAAAGTATTGAATCGTGTTTTCTGTTCCAATGTGTCTTTGTATGTTCATAACCTCTATACAGCCAAATAAATTCATTTAAAAAATTCGATTCACCAAATACTTCATCTAGAATGAGCCTGAGATGTGAATTTACCCTCCAGTCACAATGAACATATATCGTCCCACCCTGTGCCAAAAGTCCGTGCATAAGCTTAATTCTTTCGTACATCATAGATATGAAACTGTCAGCCCCTTTACCCCAGGTATCTCTGTAAGCCACCTCTTCCAAGACTGATGCTTTTTTTGTAAGCTCTTCTTCTCCTATTTCTACTTTCATAGAAAAGTCAGCTCCGACATCGAATGGTGGGTCAATATAAATCAACTTTAAACCACCAGCCGCCTCAATCTCTTTGCGAAGTGGTCCATTCTTAAGTGAGGATAAAATGAGTTTGTTATCGCCCCAGATGAGTTTATTAGTCCAGCCAGCCACTTGTCTTCCTGTAGTATCAAATAGTGAGTCCTGGGTTTGTTTTTTATCTTCACTACGGGGTTCGTCAATGTGCTCAATAGTCTGAAAAGGTAATACTGAGTTTTCAACTTCACTAGTCTTTCCGTTCCAAATTAGCTCAACCTGTCTATCGTCGCCAAAAAGCAAGAAACGATATTTATCAGGTAGCGGTTTGCCTGATTCAATCAGCTTAATAGCGTCACGTTTTTCATTCTCACTTAACTCCAGGTTTTTCATTACAAAGATTGTAACATTTTGTTAAAAATATTACATTTACACTACTATGCAAGACTTATTCGGGAACAAAATAATTGAAAGCGAGGCGAAAAGTGTTCGGGTCTACGCCGATGAAATTCAAGACTTTATCAGCCCAGTAACTGGAGAAAAGTGGCTATATACTGGTGCTATATATGAGGACATTTCTAAACCAATCTTGCCAGACTTAATTAGAACTAGATATTGTGCTGATAGAGAGAACTGGCAAGACTTCAAGGAAAAGAACGACGCCGAGATACATTGGGCAGATTTTCGTAAAGAAGCTAAGAAAAGAGACGTGATTAATCGTTGGCTAGAATACGCCTACAACGATTGTTTTGGGGATAGGAATTTCCATTTCTCAATACTAGGTATCAACTTGAGCAATTTGAACGTGGGTGAATTTGATACTGAACAAAATTTTAACTCTATCTACAATCGTTTTTTTCGGTCAATGCTTAAACATTCTTTGAAAAAATACTTTGGAAGAGGTGTTGTAATCGATGAGATTTTACACGAACAAGGGCCACAGCAAGATCACAAGTACTTTGACTGGCACACTATCTATAAACTTGACCAGGAAGAGGGGTTAAATGTGACTGACAAGCCAGTTAACTTTCTTCCTAAGACACACAGAAAAGATGAACGGTCTAATGTTATTCAGTTCGTAGATGTATTGCTCGGCATATTTAAGGATTTACATCTTGGTGTTAACCAAGACAGTTACCAGGAACTAAAGAAAAGAGTACTAGAACACAAATTCGTTAGTGAGATACTAATAGACAGAGTTGTAAATAAGCCTCTAAATATCAATAGTAGCTTTGGATATGCTAACAGATTTGACATTTCACTCTTCCCAAACAGAAAAACCGAAGCTGGGTCACAAGAAAGGCTTTTGGATAGTTATTATGATATATCAAAAGTTAAGTTGGAATATCTACACCAACATCAACGTGCCTTGTTTTAATGTTGAGACTTACTCAATTAGTTCAGCTTACTAATACCTGCACCTTATCAACAAGCTGTTTTGCAGAACTTTTTATCTTAAATCAATCTCCTTCGACTTTAGCGGCCTCTCTAGCAAATAAAACAAATCTTTTATACACACCGTCATACAAGTCTTCATTTTGAAGAAGCTCTGCAGCTGCTTTTTTTAGTTCCCTCCTAGTTAATATGCGACTACTTTTACTTTGTATTGCTGCTTGTAAAATGACTTCCGCTATTGAAAATCTTTTTTTTGACATAATTCTTTTATTTATTTTAATAAGCACACGGCAACTTAGGCGATAGCTATCTGTCTCACAAAGCTAGGTAGAAAGTTGTAATCACTTTCTATAATCGAAGTTCTAACTTCTTGCATTCCAGTGCACACATGAAATTGTCCCTAATTTATAGGGACTTTTTCTTTATTACGGATACAAGTTCGAACCTGCTATACTTTGAGTATATGGAAGAAATTTTTAGACCTGTCGCAGACAAAGTAAAAAGTGTACTTGAATTTGAATCATCAGGGCACGACTACTATCATGCAGAAAGGGTGCTTAACAATGCTTTGCATATCCAAGAAAAGGAAGCTGCGGGTGATAGATATGTAATTGGTATTTCAGCACTGATTCATGATGTATGTCGTCCTTGGGAAAAAGAAACTGGTAAATCACATTTTGGAGATGAAGCATTGGAAAGAATACGTCACATGTTAGTTGAGATTGGCGAAAAGGAAGAAGTTATCACTTCTGTGTTAGAAGTTGTGCGTTTGCATGACATGTACGAATGGAACAATCCACAAGAAAAATCCATTGAACTACAAATCATCCAAGATGCTGATAATCTAGACGCCATTGGTGCACTCGGTATAGGGAGAACCTTTGCGTTTGGTGGTGCTCACGGATTAGATATGTATATTCCAGGTGAAAATCATCACTTTGATACAGAATTCGTTGAAGACCCAAATCATCGAACTTCTACAATTGCACATTTTTATGAAAAGTTGTTGAAACTACGTGAAAACATGAACACCCAGACTGGTAAAAAACTTGGTGACATTAGACACAATCGCATGACAACATTCCTTGATGATTTTTTCCAAGAGTGGAACGGTCTATATAAGTAAAGTTTCTTCAGCTTTTATTGAATTGTAATTTTGCTATACTAATACCCATGGACGAATCAGAACAACACCAACGAGAGCGACTTATCACTGTGCTTGGCTCACTTGAGGATCTAACTAAGCGACAAGTGTCTATCCGGTTTATCTTTTTGAAGGGCGTTATCTATGGGCTAGGAACGGTTGTCGGGGCGACCTTGCTGATCTCAATTGTATCGTATATTTTTGTGCAAGTGTTTGGTGTTGAAGTGATCGATACTGAAGCAATCCAGAATATTCAAGAGCAAATCCTAGAATAAAAGTTTTATCATTAAGACAGCAAAACCGCGATTCAGTTGAATCGCGGTTTTGTTTATGATTTAGGCTATAGCCGCCTCTCGTTTCTTCTTGATCGGTGACTTCACCGCTACTGCTGCTTTCCTTAAATTCGTCCTACCCTTTTTCTTGATATCGAAATCAAGCTCTCCCTTCTTCATCGTCACTTTGACCGTACCACCTTGCAGCATCCCTTCACCCACCATCATGTTGGCTACTGGGGTAAGGATCTTGCTTTGGATCACGCGCTTGAGCGGCCGGGCGCCGTAGCGGGCATCGTAGCCTTCGGTTGCTAGGTACGCGTAGACTTCTTTGCTGAGGGTCAGCTTGATTTCTTTGTTCTCTAGGCGCTTGATCACGTCTTCTACCTGTATCTTGACGATGTCGGCAATTACCTCGGGCGTGAGCAAGTCAAATGTAATTATTTCATCCAATCGGTTGAGGAATTCTGGCCGGAAGTATGACTTGAGACTGTCCATGACTTTGTCTTTGGCCTGCACAAATTGCGCGGCATCACCGTGGTCGTCGGCAAACCCAAAGTTCGACATGCGGTCGATATGCTCGGCGCCGACATTGGATGTCATAATGATGACGGTGTTTTTGAAGTTGACCTTGCGCCCCTTGGCGTCGGTCAGGTGGCCCGAGTCGAGTACCTGTAGCAAGATGTTAAACACCTGCGGGTTAGCCTTCTCGATCTCGTCGAGCAGGATCACGCTATACGGCCTTCGCCTGACCTGCTCGGTCAAGCCACCGTGGTCATCGTGCCCGACATAGCCAGGTGGCGATCCGATCATCTTAGACACGCTGTGACTCTCCATGTATTCCGACATATCGATTCGCAATAACGCCTCTGGATCATTGAACATAAATTCAGCCAAGGCTTTGGTCAGCTCGGTCTTGCCGACTCCAGTTGGCCCCAGGAATAGGAATGATCCAATCGGGCGATTCGGATCAGCGATCCCAGCCCGCGCGCGCTTAATCGCGTTGGCGACCAGCTTGACGGCGTGATCTTGCCCTACTACTTTCTCGGTCAAGACCTCTTCCATGCGGCCCAGCTTGGCGACCTCAGCTTCGAGCATGCGTGAGACCGGAATACCAGTCCAGCGGGCAACTACACCAGCGATATCTTCGGCGGTGACTTCCTCGCGCAGTAGCTGGCGCGTGCGCTGCAGCTTCTTGAGCCTTGTTTGCTTGACCTTCAAGTCTTTCTCGATATTGGGAATCGTGTCGTAGCGGATCTCGGCGGCCTTGGTCAGGTCAGCGTGTGCTTCGGCGGCGTCGGCGTCGTTGCGTAGTTCTTCTAGTTCTTTTTTATACACACCGATCTCATCAAGTGCCTCACGCTCGTTGTTCCACTTGGTTTCTAGGTTGGCGGTCGTTTCTTTGAATTCACCGATTTCGTGATCGATTGCTTTGAGGCGAGCTTTCACCTTGGGTTTGTTGCTGGTGATCTCGAGCTCCTTATTGAGCGCTTCACGCTCGATCTCTAGTCGGCGGATTTGGCGATCAGTCTCGACCAGCTCGGGCGGCTTATTCTCTAGCGAAATCTTGAGCGCAGAGGCAGCCTCGTCGATCAAGTCGACGGCCTTGTCTGGCAAAAATCGATCGGTGATATAGCGGCTTGATAGATCAACCGCCGACAGAATCGCATCGTCGGTAATCCGTACGCCGTGGAATAACTCGTACTTCTCGGCCAACCCACGCAGGATCGCGACGGCGTCTTCTTGGTTGGGCTCATTGACGTACACTGGCTGAAATCGCCGCGTCAGAGCTGGATCTTTTTCGATGTACTTTTGGTACTCTTGCAGCGTAGTAGCACCGATCACGCGCATTTCTCCCCGGGCAAGCGCCGGCTTGATCATGTTGCTGGCATCCATCGAGCCTTCGGCTTGGCCAGCCCCCACGATCGTGTGCAGCTCGTCGATAAATAGAATGATCTGCCCAGCGGCACTCTCGACTTCTTTCATGACAGACTTGAGGCGGTCTTCGAATTCTCCGCGGAATTTGGTACCAGCTACCAGCAGTCCTAGGTCAAGCGACAGGATCTCTTTGCCTTTTACACTGTGAGGCACTTGGCCCATGGCGATTTGCTGGGCGAGCCCTTCAGCGATGGCGGTCTTGCCGGTACCGGCGTTGCCGATCAGCACGGGGTTATTCTTGGTGCGGCGCGACAATATCTGCACCACT
>Ga0306898_1000329_pt1 | contig 19306 bp, 30 predicted proteins | sample AntRauMFilla1564_FD_190424 | JGI IMG/M metagenome (GOLD analysis project Ga0306898, IMG submission 190424) | Saline lake microbial communities from Rauer Islands, Antarctica - Metagenome Filla 1 #564 (v2) (version 2) | ecosystem: Environmental > Aquatic > Non-marine Saline and Alkaline > Saline ...
TTAAAAGCTTGTTCTGCTTTCTCAATATTTGCCCTAACCTCTACATTTTGTTTTAAAAGATTATTTCTTTGCTCTTCTGTCAATGCAGTATTCGCCAAAATCAAAGCGTCTCTTTCTGCTAAAATTAAAAGTCTATTTTCAAAATCTAGCTTTTCATTTGCTGCTTCGGTTGCTTTTGTTTCGATGTCTTTTGCAAATTTTTCCTCGGATCTTTTAACTTCAAGTTCTTGTTCTAAAGTAGCGAATTTTTCAGCGTTTAGAATAGTTATTGCAGCGGTATCAATTCCTTTTTGTTTTAGAATTTCAACCTCTTGATTTGCTCGTTCTTTTAGCCGTGCTAATTTTTGCTCTTCTGTTTTGTCTAGCAAATCTTCGTTTGCAATTCTTAACGTATTTTCTTTATCAATTCCTTCTTTAAGTAATGCCAAACGTGCGTCTTCAATTACTTTGTCGGATGCTGCTTTTGCGGCTGCCGCTTCTTTGTCTAGTGCCTTTTGTTCATTCCGCAAACTATTTGCGTTTGCAAGTTGCTCTGATTCTTGGCCTGAAATACGCTCGTTAATATCTGAAATTTGCAATAATGCTTCCGCTCTTTCGTCAAGGTTTGCGCTGCTTTCTCCCTCTTGTTTAATTCTAATATCAGATACCGTTTTTGCTAAATTTGCTATTTTCAATTCCTCAATAGATTGCTCTTTCAAAACCCCCGCAAGCTGTGCGTTTAATTTTGATCTTTCTGCAATAGATAAATTACTATCGTTATCTCTTTTTTGGCGTATCTTTTCCGCTTTATTTTGAAAATCTAATTGAGTTTGCTGTGCATTCCTCCTTGCTTTTACTAATTTAGCTTCTGCGTCTGCAAGTTTTTCGCTAGCTTTAATATTGTCATTTACTCCTTCCTCTAATGCTTTTAATCCAGCGGCTGCGGAATCTAATCCGATAGCTTTTAATCCTTTTTGAATCAGCGAACTTACTACTAATATAGCTTGCCCTGCTAATTCAAAGTTTTTAATTAGTCTATCAACTAAAAAGCTAGCGATCGGCTCAATAACTTTTAACAATCCACTAAAAACACCACTAATAACTGACAATGCTTTTTGTAGTTTTTGACCGCCTGATTCTGTTGACAAAAAAGCCTTGCCGAGTAACGCCACCGCACCTACAATTAACGCTAATACCGCCCCAACTGGATTGGCAACTATTGCAAACATTTGTACTAATAATGCTTTAAAGCCAGTTATTGCACCGCTTATAGGGGTGTCTAATCCTTGTATGCTTTCGCCTAATCCTTTACTAGATTTTCCTGCTTTTTGCTGCGTGTTGCTTAACTTTTCAACGCTTGACTTTGCGTCCTCCGTTGCAATAGCCGACTTTCTTTGCGCTATTTCTAAAGCCCTGACTTCTTCAACTGATTTGCCTGTTGAATTTGCTAAAGCATCATTTGCTTTCTTTAGTTTTATTTCGGCTTCCTCAACTTTTATGGTTGCGGTTTCTAATTTTCTAACCGCCGCCGCTGTTTCTTCTGCATTGGTTTCAAACTGGATTTTTATTTTTTGTTCTTTGTCTTCCATTTTAATAATTCAATAGAGTTAATTTAGTTTTACCTGTCGTAATGTCAATCGTACTATCTACAATTGTAAATTTATTTTCGCCAATTATAATATCATTTTCTAACCTAAAATCCCGCACCTCGTTTGCATTCAAATATAGTGTAAATTCTTGCTTCATCACATTCTGGTCAATGTATCTTTTTATAATTTCAGCGTAATATCTACTAAATAAATTATCTCTATATGCTACATTATTTTGAACTAAAATCGAAAATGCAAAACTTTTGTTGTCCGTTGTGTAGGGCAAAACCTGAATGTAAGACGAAATGGATTGCGTAGCCAACGCTCCACTTTGCAATGAACTTTGAACGCCGAACAATGCGTTTAACGGCTTATTGCCGTGTGAGTAAAATAAAACCAATTCACCAAAGTTTGGCGTGTACCTCGCTTCGCCACTATCTAATATTTCGGGTTGTCCTCCTTCAAATCCGTAAATCGTTGTTACGTTGGTTCCTGGAATAGTTACGGTTGGAATGATTGTAAAATTAGTTTCAATTTGAAATTCTTTGGCGTTCGGTGGTTTTATTTCAGGAAAAGATGCTTGTCCGTAATCCTGACCCGCTCCAATTTTATAATCTACGTTGCTTTTGAAATTGCTGTCAGCGTGTTTGAAAATATAATAATTAAAATCGTCTTGCGTTGACTTTTCGACGTCTGAAATATCTGCTACATAGGTAACTTCTTTTTTGTTAGCTAGAATATCCTCAGGAGTAAAGAAAAACAAACTGTCATCATCTGGGTTAACATCTAAAATCGCAATGTTAAAAGCTTTCAGGAATGAAGTTAAAAAGTCAATTACTTTTGTCTCTGGCAAAGATTTGATGAGGTCTATTTTTGACCCGCCCATTTGTAAAAAGTTGTTTATATTTTGCGTTAATTCCAATGCTAAAAAAATGGTTCGGACTAATCTAGTTTTTAAAATTGCGTTGCTCCAACTAATTGAATTTGTAAATTCCAAATTAATAAAATATTCAATTTCATTATTTGCATCAAAAAAAACAGTCTCTATAAATACATTGATTGTTTCGCTGCTTTGCGTTAAAGTAAAAGTTTCTGTTTTAATTGGGAAATTTTCTCCAACTCTAAATATCCTAACGGTGCATTCGCTATTTGACGCGGTTAAATAATTTATTCCTTCAAAAGTTATTTGCTGCAAAATTTTATCTAAAAGCAAAGCCCCGTTTAATTTGACTTTTACGCTATCGGTTGCGCTTTTAAAATTAATTATGAATCCCGCATTTGAAGTAGTTGTGTTTTGCAAAATGATAAATTTGCTTTGCGTTTTGCTTCCGAAATTTTGACCCATACACCAAATGTAAGCGTCTTTGTATTCCGTTCGGTTTTCGAGCGGTGCTACAATCTGCAGCCCGTATTTTAATTTAATCAATTCAACTATCGTACTAAATGAAATAGCTGGCCTTAATTCATTTGCTTTTAGAACTTTGTTTGACGTTGGCGAATTTGAGGAATTAAAGAATACATTATCTAGTCCGGTGCCATCGGCATTGTATTGTATTACTCTATTAGTAGATGCCAGGGGAACGAAGTATTTTATAGGTGTACCTTGTATATTTCCCGATGCAATACCTGTTAATAACGCCTTTGCGGTTGCGGGATTCCAATTAATTACTAGGCTTCCCAATTCGTTTATAGTGTCGTCTCCAATCTTATCCTTTAAATTTGTCAAATTTGTAGCAAAACTTGCAGTAATAACTGACGGTTTGCCCTTTTTATAGACTATTTTTTCTAATTTTAACAGCCCCGTTTGGTTTAAAATGCTGTTTACATAGACTTTTGTACTTACTTTTCGCAGGTCTGTTGCTTTTATTACGTCCGTATTGCCAAAATAACCCAAAGAATTGAGATTATTAGGCGTTGCATCAAAGGTAAAATTCAAAGAATAAGGCGAAAATACCTTGCTAATATCTTGAGTGTCTTTGAAAGTGTATCGCATTGGGATAGATTCATCTTTTATTAGGTCTAATTTGCTATAATTTAACCCATCGAGTGAAACAAATACTTCTGTTATCATTTTATTTTCTATGTAATTCTAACCAAAAATTATATCCTTCTTTTGTTTCTTGCCACGAAAAAGCTATCTCCAAATTATCTTCTGTTTCGGGATTGCAATATTCTTTTCTATAAGCAATTGCTTTTTCTTTTATTTCGCTAGGAAGTTCTGATATTTTCATTATCTAATGTTATTTATTTTATTATTCGTTTCGTCTAGCTTAATATTATAGTCAATTGATATTCTATCGTTTAACCTTGTTTTACGTGTGAAGTCCTCGTCGGTTATAACCACTGGTATTTGCTGATGAGTTTTAAAGAATCCGATTGCTTCAGCTGTTATACTTTGGCTGTCTATTGAAATATTAGTGTTGTCAATACTTGCAATTGCGTTATCAATCGTGATTCCGACAGTTGTAACGAGTTCTAAATCTCCTTTGAAATTAATCAAATAAACAATCGGACTATAAATAAGCTCTTCAATTATTGAGGTCATATTTTCATCTAGTGAACCCGTATTAATAACATAAGATTGCTCGGCATCTATCGAAGTAATTTGTTTTGAATGAATAAAGGTATTATCTACTTGCGACGGGTCCCGATGTGAAATATTGCTAATAGTGCGGTTTACTTTTACGCTTGCTGTCTTTTTGCCGTGTGGTGTAAACGTCTCCCAAAGTCCCAACTTATTTATAAAAATAATTAAACACGGGTCTAATGTACATCGTGTTTTAGTTGGCGTTAATGCAACATAATTTATCACATTTGCCGTTGTGGCTTCTGCAACCGTTCTGGTAAAATTAAAAGTTTGCTCAAAATAGTTGTGAATTTTTGGATTAAACCATTTCTCTACTGGCACTATAAAACCGCTTGCACCGTAATTTTGTACGCCGTTATTTCCTATTAAATTTTGCTCGTAATTCCATCTATAACCTAGGGTACAAAAAAACGTATTTGTATAACGGCTGGTTTGGCTTCCGTCAAAATTAATTGAGATTATTTGCGCTTGGATAAATACACCTTGGTTTGTAATTGCAGCAGGTGCCGCTCTATTATACGCAAACTTTGGATTTATAAAAGGCTTGATTAAATCAGAAATTTCAAGCGAAATATAATTATCTAATTGACTAACTTTGTCTTTTGTTAAAATAACTGTTGGCTGGTTGATGACTTGATTTTGCAATCCATCCCAAATATAAAGATTTACAGTTACGGATTTTGTTAATATTGTAGCGGTTTCACTAATAAATAACGGACTGTTAATTAGTTTGATTTTGCTTTCGTTGTCAATCGGCGTGCGTTCAATTAATGGTAAAATTGGTGGCACGGGTGCAACATCTGGGATGGTAACGTTTGTGATTGTAAATATAAAACCGCTTGTGATTTCAACGTTATTTGCGTTAAATCCTTTGTAACCCGTGATATTTATATTTGCTAGTTTGCCTTGAAAACTAAAAGATCCTACTCCCGTAACTTGCGCCGTAAATAAATTACTGTCAAATAAAGCATTTGTGACAAAATATGTATTCCATGCTGAAACACTTATAGAACCGCCACTTTGATTTATTACTGTTATTTGATTTGCAATATTTGTAATAGTATCGGTATAATAAATAACATACCTAGTTAAAGAGCTAGTTGGTATAATGCTGCTAATATCAATCTTTTTAACTATCATAATTTCCTGTTATTTGGTCTACTATTTCTTTGACTACTAAATTTATCGTTTCATCCACATTGTCGTTTATTGCAACCTCCAACTCGTTTGGGTCCTGAAATCTACCATAAAAGACTTGCGCAACTGTTAAAGTTGTATCAGGCTTAACCATATAATTTACGGAATCCCTTAAACGCCCCGTATCTACTCTTGAATTGTTTTTTGCCTGCTGAAAAACCTTTTCGCCTAATTCGTTTAATTGCGCCTTAATTATTTTGTCTGAATCTATCTGTTGCCTAGTCCTTCTTTTTGCCACGAATTCTGTTTAATAATGAGGTAACAGCTGTTGTGCTACTTCTAGTTATTGAATCAATTATTTTTCTAGTTGAATTTCTGCCTGTTTGAGTTACTCCAACTTCAAAAGTACCACCGCCAAATTCAGTATAAATAATTTTCCATTTTACACCCGACGGCATTAACCGCCTTGCGTTTTGTTCTAACTTTGCGTTTTTACCAAATTGACCGTAATAAAGCATTCTAAAAATAACCTGCTCACGAACGTATGTAAACGATATAGACCGTTTTAACGCTCCCGTATCAATTCTAGCGGTTGACTTTGATTGGTCAACTATGCTTTGTGCAACGGCTCGAATGCCTGCTTCATCTAGCATCCTGAACCTAGATTTGGCATTGCTAATTCTATCGTAATTTGGTGGCCATCTAGTCCGTTTTTATTAAAATTTTCTAGTTTTCTAGATTGCGTATTGCTAAACAATTGAATGTGATTTTCGAAATTATTACTTCGCATTTGATTTAAAAACTTAGAAATAACCGCTAATGTTTCTCCTAAATTGTCAACTAGATTCGTATCTAGTCTTAATTTACTATCGGTCTTTTGCGGCCGTATATCTCGCTGCTGAACCACTGTAATTAAATAGCTAGCAATTATCGCATCTGGCAAAGTTTCGCTTTCTAAATAGTCTATATTAACTAAACAATAGATATTTTCTTTGTTGTTATCAATATGCTTGCTTTCAACCAAAGTAATCGTGTTAACCAAATCATTTTCGCCAAATATATTAACCAAAAATTGCGTTAATAAAAATAGTTCGTTCATATTATTTTAAATTTTATTATCTGGAAAACTTCCATTCAAAACTTTTAATTCTACTTCATCAGAATTACTTTGATAAATGAAAACATAATAGTCTGGCATTCGCTCCTGCCATATTTTATAAGCCTCTTTAAATTCAATAGTAGGCTCATTGCAAGGTATTCCGATTAAAAATATTGGTTTTGCTTCCATAATTATTTTATTTTAAATTTTCAACTGTTTTCTTACGCAATAAATATTCGCTCCAAAATAAAAAGTATTTCGTATCATACGTAAATATAACTTGCGGACTAACCGCCTCAAAGATAGCACAAAGATATACCATTTCGGTATAACCTCCGTATGTTAGTGAAAAGTTTTCTCTTTCAATGCTTCCTTGACTTATTTCGCTTGTGTTTGCAAACTGTGGGGGGGTATAGATCCATGGAAAACTAGATTTAACCTCGTCTGCTTCTTGAATGTACAAAGCGACTGCGTAACGCTGAACGTAATTTGGAATCGTCAAAAACCAAAGTCGTGGCGTTACGGTCGCCTTTATAAATGCTTTGTCATCCTCATCTTTTATAAACGTTTCTAAGTCAATGAACCTACCTACGTTTTTAAAAGTTACGTCAATTTTAAAGAAGATTTTGATAATCAAAAACAACTTTAAGCTTTTCAATGTTTGTTTCTGCATCGCCAAATAATTCTTTTAAAGTTTCTTTTTTTCTCAATTCTTTTTTATCGAGCTTTCGGTATTCGGTTTTCAAATACGGGAAAAACCTGCGAAGGTGTATTTTTTTGTCTGTCATGATAAAAGATATTTAAATAAAAAATAATAAAATATTAAACCGCCAATAATGTATAAAAAATTAAAGTCGCTATTTGGTTGTTTTAAATAACTCATAATGGCATTGGTGTTTTGCGTTGGGTATAAATAAAATAACCGCCTGCTTCGGTTATGTGGTCAAATCCTGTGGTTTTATCGGGTTCGCCGTTTTTATAAGTTTGTCGTTCTAACGCTTCAGAATAAACGGGGCAGTTGTTAGTATTAACAAAAGATAATCGTTCGCCTTTTGAGTTCTTAAAAGCAGCGTTAACAGCATTGACTCTATCTTTTACGAATGGATTTTTAGATTGCTTTCTAATTGTAAAACCTGCTTCTCTCAATACCACAATATCACTTTTCCCGCTAGATTTACGGTTGTCGCCACTCGCATCTGGGTAAATTACAATTGAGTGATTTGGATATTTAGATTTAATCAAAGCTACCATTTCAAAAGTATCGTAAGCGTTTACAATTTCAGCCACCGCGGTCTTAATATTGCCGTCAATGACATGCACTACAGCATTCATTTTAGTAATGTTAAAATCCATTCCAACATGTAGCACGTCGTTTGGTTGTATTTCTCGAATAGAATTATTTTCTACCCTGTCGAAGTGGTGGTAAACGTTGCCGCTTGTTAGGTTCACAAATTCACCATTTAGGTAGGCTTCTAGCTGTTGCGGTGTGTAAATATCTGAAAGCGTTTCAATGTATTCTTCTGGAATGAAGGGGTTGTCAAAGGTTTTACCCTTTATCATTTTACGGTTTGCCTTTGTTTTGGTTACAAAGAACTCATACGCCCACTTAAAACCTTCGGGGGTACCAACTACATCGGTTTTGTTTTTGTCGCCATTAGGCAGCTGGCATCTATTTCTAGCGATAATCTTTACAAAAACATCAGTCATTGCGTCTTTTGAAAGTATATCTGTCTCATCAATCAAAGAATAACCAACCTCATAACCTACGATGCGCTCTGGGTTCGACATTGAACGCAAAATTATTTTTCCGTACTTTGTATTGAAAAAATGTTTTGATTGGTTTAGAACGTACGGAATATTCATATTCGTAAGAAGTTCGGCAAATTTAGGTATCGCAACATCTTCTATAAGTCCGTACGTTGGTAAATAGTAAGCGACTGGAATGTTTGGATATTTCAACTTCATTAAAGTAGTTTTTAAAACTCCTGCAAAAGATTTGCCCGAACCGTAACCACCAATTAACCCCGTGTGGGTTGCGTTACTTTCGACAAATGCAAACTGATGTTTTAAAATGTCTACTCCTACTCTCATTTTTTAGAAATTACGTTAAAATCAATTCCAGTTAATGCAACGCCGCCCGATGTAAAATCAACAGTATCTCCGTATTTCTTAGGGTTTAATTTTGAAGCTACCCATTTTCGAGCGTCAATTCTAATTCTTGACCGTGCGACAAATTCGGAATCCATAACCTCTTCCCCGTTTTCAAGTACTTTCTTATCTCCAAATGAAGCGTCTGCTATTTGAATTATTTCGTCAAATATTGCGTCACCTCTTACTTCGCACGCACACGCGTATTGTTTTGATTTTAAATCATTAGATTCCAACCAACGGTAAAAAGTTTGAGTACTTGGCATGTCTTCGCTTTTTAAAATAGTTCTCAATGCTTCGCCGTCCTCAATCCTTTGAATGATTAAACTAAAAATAGTTTCAATTTGCTCTTCTTGGTATGCCATAATTTATTTTTCTGAAAAGGTTATCATTTATCAATATAAACTATTTCGCTTAATTTAATAAAAAGAATTACGATATTGTTTTCGTCTGTAAATATTTGAAAATCCTTACAGCCTTTAATTATGTTTTCTTTTAATATTTCAGCAACATCTTGTGTAATTACTTTTATAGTACCGTTTTTAAAATGTATTGTCATATCTTATTTTTTTATAAAGTTTAATCACATTTTACAATTCTTCTGCTTACATATCCGGGTTCGTAAAACTCAAATAACAATTTACCGTTATCGGAGCAATCATCACCGTAATAGTAAGTTTCACCGTTGGGTACATTGTTAACCGTTGTGATTGCCCTACAATCGCATTCCGTCTTTGGATCTTCTGCTGTGCAGCTACTTAAAGCAATAGCACAAATCAATAATATTTTTTTCATAGTGTTTTTAGTTTAGGAAATTTCTTTTAAATACTTTTTGTTTGTAAAAAATACTATAAGGTCGTTTTTATCTCTAGAGTAAAAACTTCCAACAACGCTTTTAAAAAAGAGGCTTTCTTTTGTTGATTTTACAAAAGTTCCAATTTGTGTTTTGTCGAGGTCTAAATAATAATCAACGCCTACTTTTAATATTTTTTTCATAATATAATAATTAATATTGCAACAATAGCAAAGATAGCTATAATAATTGTATGATGCTTGTCTTTTTCATGCAAGTCTGCCCAATATTCGTGACCTTCTGTGGTTTTTTTCCAATGAAACGCCCACTGCAAGTTATCAGTTTCTTTTTCGCAAGGATAACTATCTGAATTTCTCTGATACTCTAATGCCTTTTCTTTAATCTTTGGAGGTAGTTCTGATATTTTCATAACTTTTCTTTTTTAACTAAATTTTCATTATTTAAAGTTTTTAATTTAAGCAAATATAGTGAATTATTTTTTTACAGAGGGACATTGGTGTCCCTCTGTGAATTAATAAATTTACTTTTGGCTTTTAGTTTGTAGGTAGTTTTGATATTTTTATTTTTTTATTTTTAAAAATTTTAAGTTTTAATTCCGTAATAAATCCAATCCAAATAAGTTTGTATTTCTTTTCGCCGTTCGGGATTTGCGGATTGCTTTTCCTTTTCAAGTTGATCAATAGTTGGTTTTTTTGGTTTCATATTAATTTTTTAAATTCATCTAAGGATCTAATTACAACATATTGATGCCCCAAATCATTAACATTAATCTGAAAATCTTTTTGCTTTTCGATTTGGATTCCTTTATGGGTTTTCAATTCTACAAATATAACTTTATTTTGCAAAATTAGGACTAAATCAGAAACGCCTGACAAAACCCCCATTCCTATAAATTTTGAGTTGCTTCTGGTTGCTTCGTTTGGAACGCAAAAAATTAAAATGTTATTTAATTTACAATAGTTTACAATCTCTTTTTGGATTGTTGCTTCTGACTTTTTGCCTAGATTTTGAAGTTCTTTTAGGCTCTTTTTCTTTATATTTTCTAATTTCATGATGCAGCGATAGTATAAAGAAAATAACCTTTTTTAACAAAACTACCCGTATAATGAGTTCCTATTTTTAATTTGTACTTTTTAATAATTTGATTCATTTTCATTTTGTCAACATTTAAAAACTTCATTAAATCTCTTTGATTTATAATCAACCTTTGATTATAAGTTTCAGTTTTATTTTTACTAAAAGTTTTATCAAATATTTTAAAATCAAAAATATCAATATCGTTTTCTTCAAAATTTGTGTTTTTATATTTTGCCCATTGAATTTCAAATTCATTTTTTTCTTTAATATCTTCTATGTTTGAATAAAAAGAAACAACTTTTTCAACATCTTCTTTTGAAATTTCAAACCATTCTCCTTTTAATCTGTTTGCAGAAAACCTTTTGTGCAATATTGTTTCTAATTCTTTGCTTTCTTTTGTTATTATGAATCCTAATAATTCAGAACCATAAGGGGCATAAGTTTTAAAACTTTCAAATCTATTAATAGGGCTTTCATTTGTTGAATAACCAATTTTTACTGGAGTTAATCCAATATGTTTAAAAAAATAAACGCAACCTCTTTCTATACTTTCCATGTTTTTATGTATTAATTAAAGTACAAATTTACATAAAAAAAGTAACATATAAAAGTAAAAAGGTAATTTTATTCTATTATACCTTTTACCCTCTTTACCTTTCACTTTTCAGACTTATTTATATAATATAATATAATGCGTCATATATGGTGTGTGTGTGTATTTATAAGTTCTATAATACTTTGAAAGTTAAAAGGTATATAAAAGAGTAAAAAACGCTGTTAACCATTGCTGTCATTGATTTGTTGCACTATACCTTTTACATACCTTTTACCTTTCAGATTATAAAAAGTGCTGTTCTGGCATATTCTGCACTGTAAATTCCTTAAAAAGTTGGTATCCTTTTTTAAGTTTTGACCCGTTCCAATGTGATTTTATTTCCATTTTATGCTTTACAAAAATACGTTTTATATCATATTTTGAAATCTGAACTTGAAAATGTAGATTCATATAGTTGCAAATCTCCCCTTGGTTCATCACTATTTTATCTTTAAATTCATCAGTTTCGGTAAAAGAAAATCTTGTGAAAAACAAATCCTCAGAAACCTCAATCTCTAAATTTTGCAATGTATTTTGATTGAGGTATTCAATGTCTTCTTTTGAAAATACACGAAATTCAAAACCTTCTAAATATAAATTGTGAGCGCATTTTAAAAGTGCATCTTTATCAAATTCTACAGCCTCATCGTACTTTACGCCTTGAAACTCCACAGGAAGTACACGCCTGTTGCCTGTTTCGTCCTTTAATACGCTCTTTTCGTTAGTCGTGCCACATAACATAGTTCTACGCTTCAAATCCACGTCTAAACGCCCATATGAAAGTCTAACGGTTATTTTGTTTTTCTCGGTTATTTTTTTGAAATTCTTAACGTCCTTGTGAGCCATACCACCGAATTCATCGTTTAGCATGATCATTGACGTTGCCATTCGTTTAAGCACGTCTGTACCTCCCTCCTCCATAGATTCATCAATAAAATACCTCCTCAATTCTTTTGGAAGCATATTTCTAAAAAAAGAAGTCTTACCGCTGGCTTGTTGTCCACACAGGACCAAAACTAACGGACTAACCTCAGTATGGTCGTTTGGGCTAGTCCAGTTGTGGATTGCACCTACGAGCCATTTTTTTAAAGCCCAACGATTAAATTCGTTGAACGGCAAAATTAAATCTGCGTAATTGTCAATTTCGCTTCCTGTTACTGATGCGGTGTTGTTCTTAAAATAATCTTCTATTGGGTGGTATGTTTTGGCTTGCGAATTGAAAATTAATTGAGTAATGTCGGTTGCCGAAACTCTAAAATCAAAGTACTTTTTGGCGTGAATTGTGATGGTATTTACTAACTCATCAGTCACTGGTTGACCTTCGTATTCGTATTGTTGGTTAAATCCGTTTTTTGCTATTGGATAATTTTCTTTGATAAACAAATCAAGTTTTACCGTGTCATTTTCTTCGTTGTCAATATTCTTTGCAAAGTTTTCTTTACTGTCAATTAATTGCTGGATAAATTTTTCATCGTTTGTCGTTGTACCTAATATTTTTAGCGTTTCAATTACGCCTGCTGGTGTCATTATTTGGCTGTTAGCTTTACCAACGGCAACCCGTTTAATAATTTCTTTGCTAACGGAAGAATATAATTCTATTCCTGATTGTTTGCAGTGGAAATAGAATGTAGAAATGGTAACACTACCACCTTTGCAAAATTTTGCATATTGTCTTTCTATGCGGGAAGGCTCGTACTTGGTCCCATTTTGGCAAATTGTTTTAAAATAGTCCAGTCCTGCAGCTCCAAAATGCGAGCCAATAGCAAAGCCAATTTCGCAAAATTTTTGATAATCTTCTTGGCAAAGGTCAATATTTTTACTTTGTATTTGATCCATAATATGGCTCATATCATCTTTTGCAAAATAAAAGGTTTCTTTTTTTGCTTTTTTGGCTGGTGCTTTTTTTGCTTTAAAAGTTGCAGAGTTTGGATTGTGGAAAATGTCAATGTCGTACGCAATGTATCTTAATCTTGATTTGTCTTTGCAAGCCTGATCAATATCTACGTCAAAATTATCGCTATAATATTGCGCTATTGCGTAGAAGCTTTCTAAAAATACATCTGAATTAATCTTTACAAAAACTACTAGTCCTGTCCCACTTACTGAACGATTAGAGCTAAAGGTATATTTGTCTGCATCAATTATTTTACGAAGTTCGGTGCTTACATCACAGTCAATGTCTAGCAAAATTAATCCGTTCATTTCGTCAATATTGGCTACTGAACGGCTGTTTTGTTTCATTGTACAGCTTCCTGTAATTGCAGGAAGTTTGCTTTTGATTTCGGTGTACTTTTTTTTGTCGCCTTTGTTGGCTCTTGCTTCAAATATTAGACTTTGATGATCTCCATTTTTTACTAGTTCAACGTATTTTTCAAAGTCAATAGTGATATTGTCTTTGTCGTTGTGGGTTTTATATTTTGAAAATTTCATAATTAAAATAGATTTATTTGATTAGTTTTGTTTTCTTGAATTATGCCTTGAGCTCTGTTTAAAATATGTAGTCCTAATTCTGCATTAACGGCATTCCTTTCTTCTAAAGATTTACTATGTGCGTGTTTTTTTGTCCCAATATATTGTCTCATCATTGTTCCTACTTCTCCCTTTGGTAATTCTATTTTTGGAATACTAAAATTTGACCATAAATAATGCCTTCCAATTTCAGCCGTTGGGGCAATAAAATATTCATAATAACTAATCACATTCTCAACACAAAATTTGCCTTTAAAAAATGTTTTTAAAAATATTATTTCTTGCCATAATTCCATTTTTGGATAACGAGAATTTGTAATGTAATTTATAAAATAATTAGCTCTTGAATGAGTTTGGCACGGTGGAGAAGTCCAGATAAAGTCAAATTCCGTATAATGGTCTAATAAATATTGATGTGCATCCGCAATTATTACAGTATCATTCGGATAAAGTTTTTTATACATTTCAGCTATTTTAGGTTCAAATTCAACGGCTGTTATTTGGTGTTCGTCTCCCCAAAGTTTTCTGTTTCCGCCAATTCCAGCGTAAAGGTTTAGTATTTTCATAAGTATTTTTTTTCAAGTTTCGTTAATAATATTTTCTTCTGTTGTGCATAAGTTCGGTTAGCTTTACTTTCTAAGTCGGAGCGTATAATTGCTAGATATCCAGCTTTTAAGTGGGTTGTAAATATACGTTCAACTCCGCCGGTTTTGTTGCGTTCAAATTGATCTTTATCCACATTTTTAAAAAGCCTAAAAATTTGTTCATTTAAAACCTTGAGGGCAAAGAACTTATCTTTATTTTCTGAATAGCGAATTATCTTTTTAATATCAATATCTACTTTATTAACCTGCACTGCAATACCATAATCAATTACAATTTCTTTTATTTTGCAGTTATTATGTTCGCACAATTTACAAACGCATTGACGCTCTGGCATCAGTTCTCCGCAACCATCGCACTCTTTAAGCATTTCCTCTGGTGCTTCTTTTTTTGGTTTATAATCGTCAGATCCCCAAAATAATTTTTCCCAGTCAAAGTTGTCGCTCCATTTTCCAAGGCGTGAAATATTGTTTCCGCCGTCAATTACAATGAACTTATCTTTAAATATTTTGTCCGTTGTTCGGCTTCCACGCCCAACGATTTGAATCCATAAAGACAAAGAAGATACACGCCTGCTTACAATTATACATTCAACATCCGTCACATCGAAACCTTTTGTAAAAACTCCTACGTTAAATAAAATTGCTCCACGCGTATTTCTAAATAATTCGACTACTTCGCTTCTGTCAAAATCCGTATCGTTTACGGAATCATACATAAAGCAATTTGGCACGCCCGCTTCTACGAAAATATCGTAAATGTATTTGTTCAAAGTTGTGTTTTGCGTGAAAATCATTGTCTTTTTTCCGCTGCAGTAATGCTGATAATTCGACAAAACATCCATCTGGTAGGCTGCATCAAATACCTCATCTGAATTTGATACCTCGCCAAATTTGTCAAAGTTAAAAGAATCCTCATCAATTGGTATAATGTAGTTTTCGTCTGGCACTAAAAATCCCTCGCTAATAAGTTGATGAATTGGAATACCAACGATAATATCGTCAAAAATTTCAGAAAGTGCAAAATCCTTTGTAAACTCTATTGCATCGGGAAAAGGTTTTGAAAACATCTCTTTCACTTTTGGACTATAATAGTAGGTATCTTTACGATTGCTTACAGGTGTAGCTGTAAAGCCTAGTAATTTACATTTAATTAGCGGTAAAAGTATTTCGTACTGCAAAATATGGCATTCGTCAATTATGACTAAATTAAAATCAGAAATTAAATCTAGTTGCTTTTTTAATCGACTTTTCAAAGTTTGCACCATTGAAACCACAATTTTATTTGCAGGAAAAACTTTGTCTTTTGCTTCAAATGTTGCCGCGTGCTCGAAGTGTTTAGCTGTTTGCCCTACAAGTTCACGGCTGTCAACTAAAATTAAAACACGCCCTTCGTATTGCTTTGCTAGAGTAGTAAAAATGATGGTCTTGCCAAATCCTGTAGCTGCTTGAACTAAAATTTTTCTGTTTTGGTTTGCTGCAATCGCATCTAGGATTGTTTGCTGGTAGTGGTAAGGTTTATAATCACCCATTTTTACCCTCGCTTTCTTTAATTTTATTAATTTCTGTTCGGAGGGTTTTAGCGAATTTAATTGCAGTAGATTTGTCTAAAATAATTTGAAATTCTATACCATTTTCTTCTCCTGTAACACTAATACAATATAAAGGTAACCTACCTTCATCAAAAAGCTGATTACTTAATTCTGCTTTTAAAAAATCAGTTTTGACAATTGCATCAATAAATTTTAATTCAAAATTTGCCATAATAATAACGGTTTTAAGGCACCGATAAACTATTTAGTTAAATGCAAAAACCCAATTAAGTCAGCCTGTGTCGAGAGGGCTTTCTTAATTGGGTAATGTATAATTTCTTAATTGACAACGCTCTCGACTTCGTTACTGCAAATATAAGAAATACTTTTTACTTTTCGTGTATGTTTCCGATTATTTTAATTTGTTCTAAGTCAAAATTCCAGTACAAACTTTCTCCTTTAATTCTAAACTGATTGAATTCGTAAACAATCATACTCTTATTGTTTTTGTTTTGTAAGCTAAAAGGAAGGACATAATCGCCTTCATAAATTTCTTTTCCTTGAATATCAATTAAACCCGTGAATTGACCTACTGACTCGGGGATTACTTCGTATGTATTTATTCCCGAAATAATAAAAGATTGAATCTCGTCATCATAATAATGCCCACACACCCAACCTTTGCCGTCAACTCTTAATCCTTTAAATTTTATCGTTCGCATCTTTCGTAAATTTTAATAATATTAAATAATTTTCTTCGCTAAAAACTTCATTTCGTGTTTTGCATTTTCGCTTTCTGAATGCGGTGTAAGGCATTCCAATCACTTCTGCTGCTCTTTTACCCGACATTCCTAATGTAGCGGTCAGGTTATTTATTTTATCGTTAGGGGTCATATGATTTTTATAACTTGATTGCACTTCATGCATTTACCTTTTGGGTATAGCGGCTTTTTATAAGTTTTATTATTTCTCCAATCCAAACTGTAACCTTCTTTAAGCATTAAATAAAATCCACACTCAGCAACAAAAGTTACTCTTGGGTATGGAATTGTTTTAGGTTGTGGGCTTTCTTTTTTATAATTGCACATAATTTTTATTTTAAGAATAGTAAGCAACTCGCTCCATTTGTCCATCGCTTTTAACCGCGTATCTTTGTGAAATAACAGTCCATAATGCAACTTCTTTGGAATCTCCTAGTCTAACTAATGATTTTTGAGTGTTTAGTTCGCTTTCATTAAGTCCGTTTAACAAGTTTTTAAATTGCGCTTCTGTCGTTTCGTTTGCTTGTGTGTAGATTTCTTGAGTTGTCATAATTTCTAGTTATTTAAGTTTGCCGTGTAAATCACTTCCTTAACTCTGGCACAAATATAAGGAACAAAAGTGTTCCAAAATGTTAATGCATTGTTAAAGTTTTAAAATAAAAAAACCACCAGATCAACGGTGGTTTTAAAATGCATCTTTCGCTACAAAAGCACCACGTACGATGGCATAATACATTTGTTATTAAGGCAAATATAAACAAAAAAAGCCAATCTTTCGACTGGCTTCCTAACTTTAAAAACAAAAAAATTAAACTATGAAAAAACAAAGATACTAAAATAAAACCGTTTGCGCTTGGTGTTGTGCTAATCTTTTTTTTATTATCTCGCAATATTCACTTGACATTTCAGAACCAATCCAATTGCGATTATTTATTGTTGCCATTTTAGCAGTTGTTCCGCTTCCCATAAAGCAATCATAAACTAAATCGCCTTCATTACTCCATGATACAATATGGTCATTTGCTATTTGCTCAGGGAATACCGCTGGGTGTTGTTTTTGTCTTTTACCATCTTTTATAATCCATAAATTAAACCTTTTACCAAACTCTTTAATTTTTACAGCTCTAACAGTTCCAGAAGTGCCATCTTTTTTTCTTGAATTAACTTTTACAGTCCTACCAAAAGACGGGTTTTTTCTGTCGTTTATAGAATTAAAAGTTTTTAATTTTCCTTTTGTAAAAACAAACATATACTCAAATCCGTTCCAATAAGCTAAATTAGAGCCTTTAGCGCCTCCGGCACCACCTTTGTCATAAATCATAGTATCGTGTAAATTAAAGCCACATTCTTTAAAAAAAAGTGCTTGCCTAAAACTAGTACCAGTTTCACTACCCTTTAAAGTAGAATCACCCACAACCCAAACAACTACACCTCCTATCTTTGTGGTTCTATATAAATCTTTTGCTATGCTTTCAAAGTCAAATGAATATCCGTTATAGGTTCGTAAATCATCATAAGGCGGCGAAGTAACAGTTAAATCAATAAAATTATCTGGCATTTTAGCCATCGTTTCAAGGCAATTTTCATTGTAGTTTTTATTTATTTGCATAATTTACATTGTATCGTCAAAATCTTTTCTAACTATCGTTTCTATTTTTTTAACCATATCGTTGAAGTAGGTTGTCTTCTGAACCGTTGATGTATCTGAAATACTATCTATAAAGTCCTCACAAAACTTTACCTGTTGCAGCATCTGCTTAGACGTTGGTTTTAGCTGGTCATAAATTTCTAGTTCAATCATTTTAATGCAGACTAACTGATGCATTAGTTGGTGTTTTTTCTTTGGATTCATCAGGACAAAATTATTAAAGTGATTGCGGTCGCAAATAAAATAACTAGGATTGCGGCAAAAAATTTTAATAGTAAATAGTTTACTATTTCTCTATCTCGTTTATTCATAATTCCTTTAATTTTAAAAATTCATCAAAGGTTACGGTTACCTTTGTTTTGGAAAAAACACGAACATAAAATTCGTTATCACTTTCAAATTTTGTAAAGTAACATTCAATATCACTTTTAACCAATGATCTTGGATTTTTCCAAATTGGCAATCCTTCTGCTAATTCTTGAATTTCTTGAATTGTAAGGTCTTTTACGTTTACCTGTGTGTTGTTTATTGTATTCATAATTTTGTTTAATTTTGAGTTTATAACGATAAATTCGTCTATTATTTTAAATTTTATGTTTTTTAAATGATGTTTTTTACTAATTAAATCTTTGTACTCTTTAAAACTATTGTAGCCTTTAATCTGATTTGTTGTCTGTTTCATATTCCTTTAAGTATAAATCAATTAATACTTTTGTGCTTTGCAAATCCGCTTCAAACTGCCCTTTTTTTCGACATCGCATAATCCTTTTTATAAGGTCAAATTCGTAGCTGTTTAGTTTTTGGTCCTCGCAAAATTTGTAAAGCGAACCGTTAGTGTTGTCGTAGTGTGCGGGTGTGTTTGTAGTGAGTTTGAAATCGTTTGTGTCTTCGCCTACATATTGATTGTATTTTTCTTCTGAATATAAAGTATCGTTTTCTTTTGAAAAGTATTTGTTTCCTAAAATAAAAGTAACGCCCCAACCTTTCGAATCTACACACTCATACCAATTTCCTTTTATAATTTTCATTTTTTTTAAGTTTTTAAATTAACCCGCTAAATTAATAGCGGGCTTGATTAGTTTTAGAAAGGTAAATCGTCTGCCAAATCTGATTCCGCTTGTGATACTTGGTCTTTTCTTGGCGGTGCTACTATATTCCCGTCCGTCCAAATTACTTGACCATTTGCCACGTATGTACGTTTTTCTTTTGCATCACGTTGCTCTTTTGTTTGGCTCAAATACATTGATACGTTTTGACCGTAATCGTTTG
>Ga0306898_1000330_pt1 | contig 19280 bp, 34 predicted proteins | sample AntRauMFilla1564_FD_190424 | JGI IMG/M metagenome (GOLD analysis project Ga0306898, IMG submission 190424) | Saline lake microbial communities from Rauer Islands, Antarctica - Metagenome Filla 1 #564 (v2) (version 2) | ecosystem: Environmental > Aquatic > Non-marine Saline and Alkaline > Saline ...
GGTCTGGGTACTGACCCCAAAGTCGCGGGCAATCTGCCCTGTTGATTTGAACTTCATACCACCTTAGACGATACGAGGTCACTTTTGGTTCGGTTTTTGTTGCGAATGTTTCAGTTTATTCTGACAGTTGAGTCGCACTCGGAGTATTCACTACCGGCAGCCCGGAGTCAAGGGGGTTAGCATCATTTTCGGTCGGTCGGAGGTGAATTCGTGTGCCCGCTGCCAACCTCACGAACAAACCCAGCAATTCGCGTGTTCAGTCTCACGTCCCAAGCATGGCCGAACGGTGGCCAGCCGAACCGAAGTCGGACGTGGCGACCTTCTCCAACCATGACTTCAGTTGAGTGTGATTCAAACCATTTCAAAAATGCTTCAAGGGATTCCGCTTCACGCCTCCACGTTGATTTGTAATCGTTCTCAATCCATAAGACAGGGAAATCTCCGCCGACGCGTTCGACGCCGATCAACGGCGATTCGTAAACCACCACGCCGACGATATTGCCGAGCAGTAGTGACATGTGGCCGATTAGTGACCCTCCGACCGAGTAGCCGATCAGCACGATAGGCCCGTCTGTGATGGATTCAATCTTGACCGCTAAATCCCATGGATGAGCACGATCAAGATAATGGTCGACCCAATCCGGGTCTCCCATGTCGCGGCGTAGATCGCGGCCGGACAGATGCCCGCCGGGGATCGCGAAGACTGTAGCTTTCATTTTGTTTCCTTGGTTTTGTGGTCATCGCTAGGGATTGACAATGCAAGCATTTCGAGCGCGTCGCGGACCATCTCCGCATCCTCGCGAGTGTCGCACATGGCAACCTGCGTCAGGTGCCGTCCGTAAACCTGCCAACTGCGGGTTCCGAGTATCCGGAACCCGAATCGGCGACCATAATCGTATGGGTTCCGTTCAAACTTTGCGGCTCGTAACGCCTCAGCTGTAGCTTTCATTTTGTTTCCTTGTCGTTAGGTGGTTAAGGCTCTCGATTCAATAGCGATTGCTCAAATTTGGCTTCAGCGATGGATCGAGCGACGGCATTGTAGATTTCGTCCGCCAGTGTTTCGTCGGTGAATTCGTTGCATTCAATCCCGTTAGGATCAACGAGGTTAACGAAGGCCGATCCTTTTTCGATCTCGATGCTGATTACGTATCTGTCCGGCAGATTTGCCGCCGCGTTGTCGATTGCTGCACCGAGTTTCGCGTCGTGCAATCGTCTTTCGTTTGTGTCCATCTTATCTCTCCGTGTGGTTTGTGGTTATCGTCACTCGCTACCAACGGCAATCTGGGCACTTCCCAGTCTGCTCTTTGAGTCTGTTGTCGGTCCATGTCTCCCCAAGATCGACGCACGATTTGCAACGGTAGCAACCCCCACACGTTGGCATAGTGCCGTCAAGCTCGGGTAGGCCGCAGACTTCGCAGAACCGATCGCATTCGCAGCCCCATCCCATCAATCTCATGGCAGTGGTCTCGTAGTCAAGGCCCCATGAATTGGCCGATTCGATCACGTCTGATTCATGGATACTTTGCTCAACGCGTATATCCCACTCACGCTCAGGCGGCCATTCTCCCTGGGATCGAGCTACGGCAATTCTAGCCCTTGCGAAAATAGCGTCAATTGCGGAACGCCTGGTGTACGCTGGCACAATTTCATAAGAATCGTCTGTGTAATCACTGCCGTGATTAAAAAACTCACTGATGTCACTACCCATTATGACGGAGTGAAACTGCATTCCGGGCAGCGTCATTTTCGGGAGTGCCGGGATCGCGGTGCAGGCTAGAGCTGTGTTGAGAAACGCCCGTCGGGTTGGTCTGATTTTTGTCGTGTTCATGTTCTCACTTGGTTGAAGTTTCTGGAAATGCAATCGCCATCAAGGATCGACGGCCCTTTAACGGTTCTTCCGATGCGTCCTGCCAGTATCTGGACTCGCCACCGGGATAAGTCGCGATCGAGTCTGTAGTTTCCTCGCAACTGTAGTATTTCGCAGTTCGAACGCAGATCACACCGAAGTCTTCTATCTTCGTGGCGTCGGATGCCCGCACTCTCAGGCCTTTTTTGAACGGCTTGAGATCCTTTGCAGCGTGCAGGTATTTGCAAAACGGGTACTCGTCCTCGATCCCGCAAACCACTGCAACGAGTCTTGCGCAAGGCTGCTCAAATTCGTTCAGGTTGATTAAATCACCGACCTTAAATTTTAAGTCGGCGGGCCGTGCTGTCTCAGGGTTCCGGTTCATTTTTTTTTCTCTGGGGCTAGGTCGTTCATCATCGGTTTGGATTCACCGTTTCTCAGCACACGTGCGGGCCACCCGTCGGGCAAGCTGCCCCGTCCGACACTCAGCGTACAAACCTGAAAGACGGCGTGTCTCCGGTCGGTTTCACTTTTTTCCATATCACTTCCGAGTAGTCCTTGCAGTCCAGCATCGCGAACATAACGTCGGGGTGTGTCGACCTCTTGAAATGTTCTGCTAAGGAACGCTCGTTGAATTACTGTCCGAATTGTGGTTTTATAGTATAGTTCCTCTTCGGGAGTAATTCAACGAGCGTTCCTTAACAAGTTGTTGTCAATTCTATACCGTAGTTGTTCAAGACTTTCGCCTTTACTTTTTAGACTCTTCGACTTCAATCAGTTTTTCGATGAAATGAATTGCTTTGCGTAAGTCTTCCACTCCGTTCTTTTCACGAAATCTTGACAAGTACTTAATAGCCGAACCCTCAAGAAAGCCCATACCGTTAGCGATTATGTAGTCCCAAGGTTGAATGGCGTTTGACTTGTAATGGTCGCCGCCGTGTTGCAAATCGTTTGCAGTTTTAGGAGGTTCGTTGTCAATGCAATCAGAGCAGTATTCATGGAACGGGTCTACAAAAACCGTACCGCAATCTTTACATGACTTAGCAACTTGTAAGGGATCAACCTTAAACGCGTCAGAAGGGTCAACCCAACCGCAACTGCCGCAAGCCATTTGGTCTTCTGCACCATAACATACTTGATACGAGTTACATTCAGGACATGTAGGGATCATATTGCCACCGGTGCGGAAATCTTGGGATGGTGTTTGTAGTTGTGAAGAACGATGTCTTCCCAAGTCAAGTTCAGAAGTCTATCGAGACCGGTGCCCGGATTTGAATAAGCCTCATCAATCTGAACTGTGGGCAGAGGATACGGAAGTCGGGATAATTGGTCCGTAGCTTGATCGTAATGATTATTGTACAGATGCAAATCACCGAAGCTAATAATCAGTTCTTTGGGTTTGTAACCAGTGATGTAGCAAAGCATTTCGAGTAGCATTGCGTACGAAGCGATGTTGAAAGGCAAACCCAGGAACACATCGCAAGAACGCATTGTCATGTGGAGCGACATTTCGGAAGTGTCAGGGTAACACTTGACTTGGAAGCCGTAGTGACAAGGGGGCAATGCCATGTCTTCAACTTGATTCGGTTGCCACGCAGTCACGATCAGACGACGGCTATTTGGGTTTCTTGCGATCTCGCGCAGCAACCAAGCGATTTGGTCAAACGGTAGCGTGAAACCATAACCATTGTCGTCGCATTTTTCAAACCTCCAACCTTTATGCGATTTTTTCGTACCGTCCAAACACTGATTGATGTTTCGTGTAGAAAGATCGTGTGTTTTAGCGAAGCTGGCAACCGAAATGTGGTAATGTGTTTCGCCCGTTTCAGATGTTGCGATGAACGGACGACGGAATCGGTATTTCTTGTTCATCCATCCTGGCAACCAAACACATGTTTCCGCCGAATAACAATTTGATCGGAAATGGTCCTTATCCAATTCAAAGATTGATGGTTCTTCTCGCTTGTGACACCATCCGACAAGTGTTTGGGCTTGCCGATAGAACACCGAGAAATCGTGCCATGCCGCACAAACGCTAACACCCATAGCACCGTAAGACTTGTATTCTTTACAGCTTGGTTTATAGCATCGCTCAAGCATGTGAACCCATACTTTGTAAAGAATCTTTTTATCTTCGCAGTCTTCAATAGGTTCACCTGCATATCCAACACCTGCAACGCTTCGCATGTAAGGGTCTCTCACTGAATTACGTTGATGTTGATCCCTCCTAACTGCATATTGATAGCCGCTTCCACATTGAACTAAATCAAAAGGTCTACCATCGGCGTCTTTTGACACACTTGTTTCGAGAACTTTCCATTCAAGATGTGTAACGATCTCAAACGGTGGAGTGTAAAAACAACTTTCGTAGGATGGAGTTTTGCACTCAACGATTTTAAGCTTGTCTGTGTAACAACCAAAAGCTCTAAATTGCCTTCCGTAGATCGGTCCCATATCATCGGGGTATGACGGGTTAGGGGCCGTCCACTCATCCCAAATCTTCACGTTATATCTGGTTAGATCGCGACGGTTGGTTGAACCCGATAGGAACCACATTAGTTCTTCAAAGACAACTCGAAGGGGGACGAACTTCGTGTTTATAAGTGGGAAGCCATCTTTGAAATTGTGTCGCCATTGTCGACCGAACACCGATAGTGTTCCGGTCCCGGTACGGTCTTCATGAGGTGTTCCATTACGAAGAATGTCGTAGATTAGGTCGTGGTAAGATTGCATTTTTTTTATGGTTGTTTGAGGTGAACTTCAATTTCGCAGTATCTCCAGACTATTAAAGAACCGCACTCTGATCTAGCAAAAAACACGTAGTCTTCCGGTGGGTAGCTTTGATCCACATACACCAACACTCCTCCCTCTGTCCAGTCGTGATTGGTAGAATCCCTGACTCTGCACGCAGGTCGCGACCTCGCATCCTCATCGGTGGGGATGGTCCACTTCGGTTCTGGCGGTGGCCATTGAAACACACCGACCGGCCATTCGATGTTTGGTGCATAAATTTGTTGGGACTTGCGTGCGCCGTTGCAAAAAACCGTCACCAAGAAATTTCGGCCAAAATCAATTCGCTCGCACGCTGAGTCAAGTAATTGGAATGCCTCGAATGCTTGTTCGGGTGTAATTTTGTTATTCATGATTCCACATGCTCTTTGATCTCACCGTACTCGTAACAACGAACAGTGAAATCGCTGGACACGTGGTCGCCCCCGAGCATACGCACGTCCGTCAAGATCCGCAAGAACTACGCACTTACTTTTAGGCATTTTATCCAGAATAGTTTTTCGACACGGGTGAAGCGGGGCGGTTACTCGATGCCCGTTGATGTTCATTTCGATACTTGCTCCAATTCAGCCACTAACGCGTTTGCCGCAGTTACGGCACTGACGGCCTTTCCTCGGTAATCACCGTCGTCAAGCACCTCGTCGCAGTGGTCCATCAATTCGATGAATATGTTGACCGCTAATTGGTCTCGGATTTCCCCGAAGTAGTCTTCGCGGTCTTCCTGCTTTGCGATTGTGAGAAGCCTGTCGTTGTCCAGCCGCGCGGACTCTCTTCGTTCACGCATCCTCTCGAATAGGTTCCATTTCATTTCATTGGTCCCTTCGTTTGCCATTGTTGGTAATTCTCTGCTGCAATCACTGCGATCGCCGCCCGGTTAATCTCAGCTTTGCCCGTTGAACGCTTGGTCAGAACGCCGGGTCATGTCCAACTAACTGCCCGTCGTCATGTTTCTGCCAACAAACACGGCACGCGGGCTTAGCGGCCCAGTCGCCATCGTAATCGTTTGCCGCGATCAATGCTGTGTCAGTCGCAATCGGTACGCCCCATCGCGACGCGTCATCCTTCCCGCAAATGCAGCACGTCGCAGTCGGGTATTGCAGATAGATAATCTCTGGCGAAAAATCACCATAACCATCGCGATGCAACAATGATTCACTGATCTTGAGTTGATCGCTCATGCTTGTTTCCAACGGTTAATCGCCGCGTTAATAATCCCAGTGCAACGGAGCGGCTGTTCCGTTGCGGGGCAGAAGCGGCGGCTATGGAGACAAAATGCCAATACCCCAAACTACGGTAACAGCACTTGCACCTAGCACTATGCCTACGTAGATGCCGTTTCGGAACGCTTGTGTAATCCTCTTCTCCTCCGACTTAGCCGCCGCCTCTGCCATCGCTTCGCGGAATGCCATCTTTATCGGGTCAAGAAAATTACTCATGTATTACCCCTGTGTTTTGTAGTTAATCGGTTGTCGCCCGTTGGTGGGCAGCATTAAGACGGCGGAGCCAACCCCGACAACTCCTCGATGTCGACTGACTCAGAATAATACCCGTTCGATTCGCCGATCCACTTACTGATCACCGTGGCATCGTCAACCCTGAACGTCAGTGTCGTTCGTGTCCCCGAGTCTGGGCACCCTGGCGTTGGGTCACCTTCTGGATTGACTCCCTTAGTAGCTTCGGTGATTACCTTGCCGACCAAGTCGTGCCAATTCCCTTGCGTGTCCTCCACTCGCACGTACTCGCAACAATCCTGCATATTAAATGCGAATCCGACGCCCCGATTGCGTCGTCAACATCACCTCCTCGCCTTTGTCGTCTGCGTCAATAAACGCCAAGGTCTCTCCGACTAGATCTTTAATGTCCATGCTTTCGTCTCCTAATGTAGGTTTGTTTTGTTCTGTCGTGCTTGCAATCCAACGCACCAAGTTTCGCTTTGGCAGTAGCGGGCGTCACCCACCGGACAAACAACCCCCGCTCGTTGTAACCTCCAATTGACTCTTGCAGTCCTTCAAGCTCAGCAGCGATTACGCACCCGCAATAGGCAGTGGCGATGATGGCGGTTTTAGTCGGGTCTGGTTTCGTCATGGTTTATCTACGGCACTTGGATCAGTCCTTAAATCGACCAACCTTTCTTTTGGTTCTCGATTCAATAGCGATTGCTCAAATTTAGCTTCAGCGATGGATCGAGCGACGGCATTGTAGATTTCGTCCGCCAGTGTTTCGTCGGTGAATTCGTTGCATTCAATCCCGTTAGGATCAACGAGGTTAACGAAGGCCGATCCTTTTTCGATCTCGATGCTGATTACGTATCTGTCCGGCAGATTTGCCGCCGCGTTGTCGATTGCTGCACCGAGTTTCGCGTCGTGCAATCGTCTTTCGTTTGTGTCCATCTTATCTCTCCGTGTGGTTAGATTCCAAGTTGGTTGTTCATCAGTAACATGATTTCTTTCTTGGCGTCACGCTTCGCTCTGTCGTAAATTTCTTTGATCGCTGAATCGCGTCGGTGTGCGTGCAGACCCATGTGGCTCACAACCTCCAAGACGTCTTCAATCGCCTGCAACGAATCCATTCCCGACTCTTCAGACCGCTCGGTAATAAACTGAAGTAGATCTTCCTTGAAGTCGACGTTTCCAAATCCAAAAACTTGATCTGCCATCTGCTCTCTCCGTGTGGTTTTTTTTTTTGTAAATTGCAACGGGGCGGCGGTTCCATTGCTGGGCAGCGTTACGATGACTTCACAACCGTTCGCATCTGAGGGCGAAACGCTTCCGCTTCACCCGTCATTCTCTCAATCCAGAAGTTGTTGGCAAAGTCGAACTCACAAACGATTCGCGGCTCATGCTGGTAGTTGATAACACCCCCCCCCCGAAACGATGTGTCCCACTTTTTACCGTCCATTCCTTCAGCCCAATGAACGCAAGTCAGCACGTCATCAAACTCGGTTCCTTGGCGATCGTTGGTTGACCGGTCGAGTCCAAAAATACATTCCTTTGATTGCTCAATCGTGATCTGATTCCAAAACCAATAGAACGCGCTTTGGGGCTCGCACAGTGCCGAGATTTCCATCTTCCCATCTTTGTCGATCGACATTCCTGGCGATGGAAAGACGCCGTCTTCGTTGATTTGGCTGGAAACGTATGAGTGAAATGTTGCTACTAAATCCATGACATTGACCGTTGTTGGAAAAAGTCCCCACCGTGTCGGTGACAGTCGGCGTGCGAGAAAGCACAAGACGCGACACGGTGGGGGTTGGATTGGGTTGGCCGACTGTCATCAGCGATCCGGAATATAGCCGCACGCGGCGGCGGTGTCAATTCGTACTTGCGGAGCGGCGGTTCCGTTGCGGGGCAGAAAATCTATTGCCGCCGCCCGTTGATGGGCAGTGTTATGCGGATTTACGTTCCGCGTCTTTTTCCAGCGTGACCTTGAATCCAACGTTCCCGGCAACGTGGTAACACACGACGCCCTCGGGTCTCCCGAACCCTGGCGATGCTTTGCTTCCGTTGGCTCGCAGATCCTCCAACGCCTCCTCAACTCTCGCGGTGTCAAATAATCCACGAAACAGTACCGGCACCAAGTAGCAACACGACGGCAGGCGTTCTTGGTACTTCTCGATCCTTGGATCTGCGGTCGGCCTTCGTTGCGGGGTTTCACCTGCCATGCACCATCGCGCGACGTTGAACAAACTGAATCTTCTTTCACCATTGGTTAATCCGTACCCCCGTTGGCATCCGCTCCCCCACCATTCACCAAAATGCGTACCGACCCCCAGCAACATCAAGTCTTCGCGGTTGGCGTTCGCCCACTTTGCGAAGCCATAGTTGTCGTCTTCAGGCGTGATCCATCTCGACCGACTGCCCGTGTAAAACTCGCCATCTTCTGTGATGCGTATACACGCATTCGTGCCGTCGATCTTCTCACTGATTATGCACTCGCGACGAAGACGCGCCATCTTTGGAAACTTAATAAACTCTACCACCCTGCTATCCCCTAGGCCGCGATATGAATCCCATGCAACGGTGCGGCGGTTCCGTTGCATGATGGTGTTGAATGTCGTCGCCCTTGACGATGGCGACTAGGTCTTGTGTGTCTTATCCGCAGTGTCAGGGTCATGGATTCCATAGTCCCCGGTGTCTTCCCCACGGTTTGCTAGCTTGGTTTGACTATCAGGGCCTTTTGTGTGAGCGTCTCCATAGCGAAACTCGTACTTACCGTCTGGGCAAAAATCAACCCTGGCCGTGGATTGTAAATTAGGGTGATTGCACATTTTGAATTTTCCAATCGCCGCGTTGTTAAGAATCCCAGTGCAAGGGAGCGGCGGTCCCGTTGCGGGGTGGTGAATTGTTGTGGTTCAGGACGGGTTTACGTTTGCTCGTTTTGTCGCAGGTCAAGCGCTGCGGCCTTTTGGGCTTTGTTGTTGCCGTTTAACGTCAACGATAATTCCATCTAACCCAGAACCTCGCAACCGCTGGACGTCATCGTGACCATACGCGACGAGGCACGACGGCCCGCCGCTGTTGCCTTTGCCTCGGGTTCCGTCAGGTCGGTGGAAATACAACCATCCATAGAGGAACATCACGGCGTCAGCACGCTGCCAAACCTGTTCGACAAATCCAGTAAGTTCTCTATTGCAATGACCGCATCTAGTATCTTCTCCGATCCATTTCACATGCCTCGGATCACGATCGTTCCAGCAACGTCGGCATCCTTGAACAACTTCGATTGCGTCACCGTTGTTGGCAAAATCCTCCTCCGCCCATCGCTTAGCGGCTTTTATCGCGTCATCTTTCGTTGCGTAGACGCCGGACTGGTAGTCTGAGTAAAACGAACCATAGGGGATCATCACTCTGTACAATGCCGACCTGTCAACAACGTAAGGCAACCATCCATCGAGTTCAGGGTTTTCATTCTTTGTCGCACCGACAAAAATAGTGTTGGCGTTTGTTGGAATCTCAGGTTCTTTCATGATTCGTTTTCTACTAATTCACTAAACACAAGCACAACCCGTGGCTTCTTTCGATCGATCTCACAATCGATATCGCCGATCTTTAATACCTGCCAATGGTCGCCTGGGATCAGCTTCGATGCGACCACGCCGTCGATGCTCGCTTTCATCGATTGCGTCAGGTTCAACGCATCGCGTTGACGATTGTCGGGGACGAAAAAAGTAAGTGATAGGATCGCTCGCTCAAACCGAAGGTCATGAGGGTTGTTCGCGATCGCTGCGTACATGGCCTCATATCTCGCGGCCTTGACCGCCGGGGCTTTCACTCGCCAGTGCCCCTTGTTGTGTGCGTGCAGGACTGAGGGCGGCAGTGGTAGGGTGATCTTGACTGACTGTGTCACTTGATTTCCATTTTCACGTAAAGGTTGTATTTCCTTGTCATCCATCCAATTCTTCAATCACACTTGTGATCTCTCGCTTCTTCGTGCGATCCGAATCGCTGATTGCAGTAAACGCACTGGATGAAAGTGAACTCACCCGAGCCTCTGCAATCAGGACACACTGCCCTGATTTCTTCATACTGTTTGTTCCTCCAGATCCAGCCACTGCCACCGCATAATCCGCACTTACTTCGATCGCCAATCAAATCCATAATGTCCATCCTCTCAGTTGAGTAGGTCTCCGTGTGGTTTTTTTTTTTTCGGATGAAAGTTATAGCCGCTTAAAGGTAAGCGGAGCTGGTCGGTGCCCCCGCACTCTCTCAGCGGATTTTCCGTTGGCTTGCGACACGAATGATTCCCCCTCGTGCAACAGCGTTTCGACTTCCCCGGTTACCGTGTCGCAAGCAACGCAGTATTTAACCTCGACACCCTCGGCATCGAACACGGCGCACGGCTTCCCGACTGCGGCGGTGTTTTCAATGTTCAATTTCATGACTAGGTCTTTTGTTTCTTAAAGGTCGATGTTGGTTATTTCGTTCGCCCATTTAATCCGTCAAGCATCTGTTTGAAAATTGCCTGCTTGACATCTTCGCTGGGATTTGTGTCGAAGTCAAAAATAGCGATGCGAAGCCCCCCACAGCAAAGAATGTTTTCTGAAATTCGCCAACTGGCAGTCAGAACAGTTACTTGACGTGTGCCCACGCTTTTCGTTTGATTATTTTGACGATGTGCGGCGTTAGCACGCCGTATCGCTCGGCCAGTTGCTCGGGTGTTTCTTCCGAAGAACGGATCGCCCGTACGATGTCGTCAGTCAGTTTAGAGTTTCGACTGAATTCGCCCTTCGTCGATTCGAGCTCTAGCCCGCGTCCTTTGTGGTTGTGACCCATTGGTTCAATCCTCCCCCTGAAGAAGTTTATCTGGTTGGTTGTACTGTACTATCAAAACCTGCCGCCCTTCCAAAGCCGCGTCAATTGAGTAGTTGATGCAGTCGATGTTTGTCGGCAGCACCGTGAATGGGATGCCCCCGACGTGGCTGGGTGGTTGCTTGTCCACGGAAAGATTTTGCGACATGAATGCCCAACAGTCCGGTGTGCAGACGTATTCGTCCGGGCCAATGGGGGCTGGAAAATTCTCCACTGCGTCCATTGCGTCTGCCAATCTCTTGATCGCCCAAATTCCAGATTTGTTCGATGGTAAATTTCTTGAGTCAGTCATAGGTTTCTCTCCGTTCTTTGAATTGTTTCAAGTTCAGCTGCTCGTACATCCACCACCGTCTCAACGGACCCCCGCTCGGATGTCTTGTGCCGATGATGTCCGGAAGGCGCATCAAGCCGTTGAAGGGGTACGCCTTTCCTATCTCGTAATTGTCCGACTCGTCCCCCTCGAATAGCCTCACAAACGACTCGTGACCGAAAATATAAACCCCCGGCAGGGGGCGTATCCGACGGTCAAACTCGACAAGTAAGGTATTGTTGTTCTCGTGACCGGTGACCTTCGCGACGAAGTATCCGTAGCGTTTGACTGGTGGTCTCCACGCATGGATGCGGTACTGGGTGATCGACACCCTGGCTCCCGACACCGTGTAAATAGGCGGAAGAGTCCACATGTAAGGCTTAGGATTTTCCGCTGCAGCACTTGCCATCCAGAGGACAGCCACCATTAGGACGGCTGCATAACGTCGGATGTAATTTATGATGGTCGTAGTTGATGCAAATAAGTTATTCATGTTTTCGCCTTTGTTCTCCTAAGAAATTTTCATAACGGCCAGCATCTCCGATGCACGAGTGCATGCTGTGTAGTTCCACATCGGAGCCATGTCGCCCATCCAACCAATGTACTCGTCGACAACGATGACCCGTTTGTACTGACTGCCTTGCGCCTTGTGGCACGTCAAGCAATCGCCGTAGTCGGCGGCCGTAATTCCTAACGCGTAGCTTTCATCGGATCGCCATTGGTACCCGAGGTCGATCCCGCGAACCATGCGGTTGTTCACCCGATCAATCAAATCACATTTAATCAACTCACCCTCTTCATGCCGGTCGGTTCGAGTGTACACCCTTTCAACGTAATAGGTTTCGCCATTGAAAACATTGTACGCGCGGTTGGTCGCTGTGATGATGACCTTCTCGCCCGGACTGAAGTGCGGCTTGCCTCCGAATCCGCGTAACGTTCGCAGATTCTGATTGATCGCCCGCCGAACTTTGTTGGTCGCGGCAACGACAACGTCCGCCCGCCCAGCAAATGCACCCCTCGCCACCGATGCGGCATCGCCGACCTTAACGTAGTTGATACCTGGAACAGGCGTACTTAACGGCAAACCTTTGCGAACATCGTAAGCCAACTTCCGGATGGGGCTGTCAACAGCCTGCCGGACGATCTCAGTCAAAACGTAGTCGGGGTTGGCAAGCGTGGGGCTGATCGCCTTGTCACCGACGGGCGGTAGCTGCCCGTGATCGCCGACCCAAATGTACTTAGTGGGGTTATCGGTCAGCCGCTGCTCGACCCTCTCCGAGATCATCGAAGCCTCATCCACCAATACGATCGAAGCGTCAAACTCTGATCGCTCGAAAAGTGGGTTGCGAATGTCGCGGCCGAGGTGGTCTTTGCGATCTTCGACAACCTTTGACCCAACGGGTCTATATGCGAGTGAGTGGACAGTGTCCGCGAGACTGCCACCCAACCCGGCTGCCCGCATCTTTTCGTTCACCACGACCGATGCAATGCCCGTCGGACACGCGATCTTCGGACGGTAGCCCTTCGATCTCGCCAGACGAATGATCGTCGGGATGATCGAGCTTTTACCCGTGCCCGCCAACCCGCTCAAAGCAAACGTCTGCTTGCTCCCGTCGGTTAACCAGGCGTCGATTGACGCTATCGCCGCCGTCTGGTCTTTGTTCGGTTGAAAGGCGTCAATTGCACCGTCGAAATTAGCGAGATCGTCCCCCTTAAATTCAGTCAGTTCAGGCATGAAATCAGATCCTTGTTTGGCGGTTGTTTTTGGCTTCACTGACATCTTAGCGATCGCTAACTACCTGTCAACAGCTACAGAAAACTTTTTAGCGAGTTTCTTGTTCGCAAAAAAAAATAAGCCGGTGTCAGTAGGCACGCTGACACCGGCTTACGCCGCCACAACCGCCAAGTCAGGGCGACGCGGCCACTCGCGCAAAGGGGTGGGTCGCGAGTGGGCTGGGAGTTTAGCAGCCGGATTCTCTCCGTCAAGGCGTTGACCCTCAAAACCGCAGCGCCTATGTTTGCCCCGCTGCACTTGACGACAGAAACAACCGACCCCTACGCCCCGCTGGTATCAACTCTCGCGGACCCTTCCGTGCGCCTTGTGCAGCAGCCAGCGGGGTATTTTTACGCCGAGAGGCAGGGAGCCTATCACTTGATTTTAGCAAGTGGTGGCCCTAGGTTAGCCGGGCTTTGTTCTTTGACAGAAGCTAACCGCCAATGAAAAAACCTCAGCCGAGGGAACCCGCTCGGCTGAGGTCAGTTGTTCATTTTTCACCACGAACAGAAAGATTTTACGTGTCCGACAACCCTAGTCAAGTGGAGAACCCGTTTAGCAGAAACGAAAATCCAGCCCTAAAGATACACCAGTTCTACCACGATGTTCGACCCCAACTCCGGATGCACGTCTGCCCCGGTAACCTAAAGCACCCCGGTGACAAAGGGTACAGCGATTCCCACCTCACAGCCTCGGACGCCCAGGAGCGGATTGACGCATCTCTTGGATCAATCAATCGCTACTGCTGGATTTTGGATGACAACCACCTGGTCATCGACGTCGATCTACACGACGTCGCAAAAAATGGTCTTGAATCACTAACCCGCCTGTCGAGCGACCTCGGTATCGACCTGCTGTCCCAGTGCCAATGTGTCGTCGAAACGCCTACCGGGGGCCTGCACCTGTGCTTCCTAAAGCCCCGCGACTTGAAGCTGGTTTCTCTGATTTCTAAAACAGAACTCGGGTCAATCACGGGCCCCGGTGGGGTGACCGTGCAGGGGCCGGTGCCCAAATACCCCGGACTCGACACGTGGGCGAAGTGCTGTCGGGACAACGCGCTGGTGATCTGTCCAGGTTCGACTCACCCGCTAACGGATGGTAAATACCGATTCCGATCAGTCGAACCCAGGCTGGCCCTGTCACCAGACACCCTGCTGGACTACCTCGAAATCACTGAACAGGATCAGCCGAGCGGAACAAAAGGTGTGAATGCTCAGGGGAACAGTATCGACATTGACGATGTGTCTCGTGGCGATCGAACCCCTATCGACGATTTCAACTTCAGCGAACGCGGACTAACGCACATCGGTCGAGTGATGGAATCAGCCGGATACCGATTCACCGACGCTGGCGACCATTACGAATTCGTCAGGCCGGGGAAAACGACGGCGTCCAAATGTTCCGGGTACCTCGGAAAAATTTCTGAAAGCGGTCGGTACCTGCTAACTTGTTTCTCGGGCGCCGATGATCTGCTACCTGAGGGCGTGTTACCTCCCAACAAAACAATCACGATCAGCGAGGCTCTCATCATGCTCCGCAACAACGGGCAGCGAGGCGGCGGGTCAGACGGTGTCGGTTACGGCGGGCTAATGACCGAGCTGAAGGCCGCCGGGTTCGGAATGCCAACCGTCGATGAAATGTTCGGATCAGTGGCGCACCTGGTTAACCCTGATGGTAGTAACGTCGGCCCCCCGCCGGAGGTAGTTACAGCGGAAAGCATCCCGGAGGTCACCGGAGAATTCTGGAACTACACCAACGTCCAAGACGGGACGGACAAAAACGGGAATCCGAAAGTCATCAAAGTAGGGCGGACAATGCCAGATTTACTGGGACCGTTCATTTCAGGTGGCTGGCCCAAAGCCTGCAACGGATCAATGTTCGTACCAGACAGCCGAAAAACAGTCCGGATTTTATCGAGCTCAAGCATGCTAATGTCCTGGATGCAGCTCAAAACAAAAGTCTGTTGGGCTGAAGGCGGGGGTGACAAGATTGGCCGGGATCAGTTCTTCCAGGGTTTGGCCGCTGCTGTCCCTCACTTCGAATCTATCGCGTCAGCCCCTCACTTCCCCCCGGTACCGGACGTCTATTACGCGCGTAAAATTCCCGTCGGCGACGTGCAAGATTTCTACGATTTCGTTGACCACTTCTTCCCAGCGGACGGCGACGTCGACAGGCAGCTAATGCGAGCGGCCGTTGCAACCGTGTTCTGGGGAGGCTCCGGAGGGACGCGGCCTCTGTTCCTGATCACCTCGTCTGACGGCCAAGGGGCTGGCAAATCAGTGTTCGTACAAGCGATCGCAAAATTGACTGGGCTGGGGAAAGTGCTAATGCACCAAATCCGTTCGCCGAAGGATTTTGAGAAACTGTCCCAAACACTGGGCAGCGCGTCGCCTACCTCACCCGAAACTTCCCGGATGATTGTGGTCGACAATTTCAAAGGGGCGATGCTCGGATCCCAAGAGATTGAAGCGCTGATAACCGAGCAGATGTTGTCCGTTTGGAAGCTCTACCACGGAGAAGTTCGGGTGCCCAACCTGTACACGTGGTTTGTCACGGGCAATGGAGTTGACATGTCCGAGGATTTGGCTCAGCGAACGATCGAGATCCGAATTCGAAAGCCAAAACAGTACTCAGCGGAATGGTCCGAGAAACTTGAAAACTGGGACGTCATGAAAGTTCTCAGCGGAATTGCTGCTTTCTTTGAAACCCCTCCAACCGCAATCGACAAGACGCTCCGATTCGACAGGTGGAGCCGTGACATTCTTGGCAGGCTTGAAAACCCTGGATTGCTGGCCGAAGAGTGCCTGAACCGTAGCAAGAACGTTTCTGTCTCCGCGAACGATGCTCACGAGATAGGCGAGCACCTAGAAGCCTACGTAGAGTCGCTCGGAGACAGTCTGTCCAAGCACACCGACCCGGACGGCTGCATCATCCTGCGAACGACGTGGGTGTCCCGGTCGCTTAACTTGCTTGATCGCCCCGATCCCAGAGACAAGCGGTGGACGTCCAATTTCCTGTCGCGGATTCTCCGGCGGCTGGGTAAGCCCTTGTGCGTGACACCCGTTCGAACGAATCAGTTCAATGGGTTCCTCTGGAACCGAAAGGCTTTTCTCGCTGGCAACATTCAAGCGAATAAAAGCTCCGATTCGGCGGAAGAAAACCGGCCAAATAACGCCTGAAAACTGCGACATATCACCACACCCATATTAGCTACTATACTTTTGTACAGTATTGGAGCATTCATTTACGAACCTCCACTAGCACTTATGGGGGGTTCGTTTTTTCGTGGAGTGTTTTAACTTTGTGGAGGTTTTGTGGGGATTCGAAAAACGGATGCTCCACCGATTTGGCCCCGCGTTTTACGCTCTTTACCCCCCTCTCCTCTCTTGTGGAGTATTATTTGATATAGTAGTAGGGGGGAAGAGGAAGAGGGGTGTAGAGGGCAAAAACGGGGCGCCCGGATGCCTGAGCGCACAATAGGAAAAAAAGGTCCACAAGCCCCATTAGCTCCACGGCGGTTTTACCCCCCGTTTGGTTTTACCTGACGATTACTTTTTGCGTATTCCCTGTGATGCGTTTGTGCGGTTGACAGGCGGCGGGCCTCTGGTATTCTTTCGGACGTACCACATGTTGGCCCGAACAATCGCACAAACGCATTCGCCCCTGCCGGGCAAATCTCGGGTCTTCTCTGACCCTGGTCTGTGGTACACACCGGCAGGGGCGGGTTTTCCTTCCGCAGTTCTGGTAACCGCTAAGTGGCAGGCAAGTACAAAACTCCTTCGGCAAAGCACACCCAGCCCATTTACGACTGGGGAATCCTCAGCCATCCGGATGAAGTCGGCCTGGCATACGCGTGTATCGTTCAGTCTCGGACGGAATCGGACGCTGCTGAAGCAGCCTTGGCGTTCTTCCGGACCAAGGGTGCTTTCGACGTCATCGTACACATGGCCTTCTGCTTCGGTGTCCACGGGGCATTCCGAACAGTCACCGACGAACGGCACGCAGGGATGTTTTACACGCAATGCGAAACAGCGGCGGCTGTTTGGGCGAAAACGATACCCTCCCGAACAGTCATTCCCGAGGAGGTGGACTGATGCCCAAGATCACACCCAGTCAACGAACGTCATCCTGGTTGAAAGAGCAGGGCTACACATGCGGAACCGTTGAGAGGTTCATTCACCCGTCGTCCTTCGCAGGTCACGGGTACCGGCGGGATTTGTTCGGTTGTATTGACGTGATCGCGATCCGGAGGGGTGTCGTATTGGCAGTCCAGACGATGGGGCAGGATTGGTCAGGTCACTGGGAAAAGCTGACTGCTGGCGACGGACGTCCCGGTACTGAGCTGTGGCTGTCCTCGGGCAGTCCGTTCCTGATGATTGGCTGGCGTCAGATTAAGGTCGGTTGGTTCCCTCGGATCCACTATTTGCACTCGAGTGATCTCGAAGAACCAGTCGGTAAGCCTGTCATGCGGACTTTCGAAGACTGGGAGGAAATCAAATGACTCGCAATCCCGACGAAGTTAAGATCGGCGTCCCGATCACGAATCTTCGGGAGCTTAGGTTGCTCAATGAAAGGATTACCCTCGCCCAGACAGCCCCCGACGTTCGGGAGGCAGTTCTAAACCTCCGCACAGCCGTCGAGGTTTTAACCGACCAGTTGTCGCCCTACGGTAACTGCCCGGTGTGCGGGGCGCCCGGCCAAACTCGCGAGCGTCGGCTGGGCGGCAATGATACATGTGCAGACGGGCACACTTACCCATCAAGAGCAGCTCAATGAAGTTTGAAATCGGAAGATATTACCAGAACCTTCAAACGGGTGACGTCATGCACATCTTGTGCAGGGCCAACACGTTCTTCTACGGAGACACCCTGATAGCCGAAACTGTTAGCGGCTCCCTGAAGCCCGTCGGATTGGGTGAGTCATCCGTCGCTGGTTGGCAACAGGTTTCCGGCTGGCCACGGGCCGATTACGCTAAGAAAGGGATTCCGGGGCCGCCCCCTTCGAGAACTTCACCTATCAATTCGACTACCCCAATGGATTTTTACGGATGACTGACCAACCCAAGATACACCATCCGAAGGTAGTCACTGACGGCGGTCCCTGGGCGACGCACGACATGGCGTGCGCCGTATACTCCGGCAGCAAACCGGCCGTGATCGACCTAAACCAAGGAGTTTTCTTCCCGTCGTGGGAAGCCCAATCTAAGGGCTGGAGGTTGATTAAGGTGACCAACCGTTTCCAACATTTCGTTCTTCAAATTCTAGGACTTGGCAGTGAGTGAGGTTAATTCACGGGACAACTCCATCGAGGCAGACCCATTTGTGCCGCCCGGCTGGAGCATCACTACGCTCAAGACCCCTCCCGATCGAACGGTTTGGGCAATCGGTGCAGAGGTTACGATTGGCGGCGACATTCCCGCACGGGTTTTGGAGGCGGCTATCAAAACTTCGGGAGAGGAGTACCGAGTTGTTTGGTGGAGTGGCGAGAACCGAATCTCTGAGTGGCTAGACTCAAGTGAGTTGACAGGCGGAAAACTGTCTGGGAAACTGGAGATCGGATTTCGTCACGAATGAACCTCGGAAAGTATTTCAACCAAGGGAGACAATCGATGGACGGGATTTTGAATTCAGATGAGTTGGCTGAGGTAAGTGCAGCGGCGGGAGGAAGCAAGCCAGTTCCCCAGAGCCAGATAAACAACGTTCAGCTGTACTATTTCGAGGGCCGAAACACCGCCGTGGTTGCTACGAGTATCCGCCGCGCTCGTGTTGCGATGAAACGAGGCGGCTCGAAGCTGGTGTCCACCCGCAAACCGACGGATTCGGAGAAGAAACAATTGCTCAAGGGTGTCTGGCTCCGCAACCGAAAAGACGGGAAGACCCCTGAAAAGTCTGCCCACGGTAAGGGCCGGGGTTTTGGGCCGCCTCGATAAATTTTTGAAAAGGGGGCCGGGAGCTGTTGACATACTCCTTAAAAACTGTCAAGTTTCGTGGGAACATTTGACGCGGTCGACGCGTCTTACTTTTGATGCCGATGCTAAATTCCGGCGACCCGAGGTTCGGTTGAGCAAGCTGCTCCCGCCCCGAGGTTGAAGCGAACCGTCCCCCTCTCTGGGGGTATTTCAGAATGAAAAGTTTTTTACACTTTTCAAACGTTTTTTCGAGCTTTTGGTACGGCAATTCCCCTACCCAGCGTTTTCAGCCGATACATTCTACAACGAATACTAAAAAAGGAAAGTTTGTCTGGCAAGTTGGC
>Ga0306898_1000331_pt1 | contig 19257 bp, 14 predicted proteins | sample AntRauMFilla1564_FD_190424 | JGI IMG/M metagenome (GOLD analysis project Ga0306898, IMG submission 190424) | Saline lake microbial communities from Rauer Islands, Antarctica - Metagenome Filla 1 #564 (v2) (version 2) | ecosystem: Environmental > Aquatic > Non-marine Saline and Alkaline > Saline ...
AGAAGTGCTCGACGTCTCGCCGATGGCTGACATTGACCCTGAGGACTACTACGACTTTCAGCTCAACCGACCGCACCTCGAATTCGACGACGAGGGCGTGCGTCGCCTGCGCTGGCCCGGCGTGACGTTGTACGGCCCGACCGGCAAGGAGAGCGTGCCGCGCGCGCGCCTGATAGGCGAGGACCCGCTGCGCACCACGCCGGCCACCGAGCGCGGCGATGCTGACCCGCTGGGTGTCAGCGGAACAAACCACAGCAACATTTATCTGCTTGTCGGTACCGAGCCGTCACGCGGATGGAAAACATTCGCCACCGAGACTATTGATCAGGCGCTCACCGCCGACATCACCGGGGTGATCATGCTGGGAGCACTACTGGCCGATGTGCCACACACCCGCCCGATATCGGTGCACAGCTCCAGTGAGAATCCGGAAGTGCGTGAAGAGTTGGGCGTGGAACGCAGCAGCTACGAAGGCCCCGTCGGGATTCTCAGCGTTATCGCCATGATGGCGGAGGAGGCCGGAATTCCGTCGGTGTCGCTGTGGGCATCCGTGCCCCATTACGTCCATAACGCACCCTCGCCCAAAGCGACCCTCGCCCTCTTAGACAAGCTAGAAGAGTTAGTCGATGTGGTGATTCCGCGGGGCAACCTTCTTGAAGAGGCTCGAACGTGGGAGGAGGGCATCGACGCCCTCGCCGGCGAAGACGACGATATGCGCTCGTACATTGACCAGCTCGAGCGGGCCCGAGACGACGCCGAAGCGCCGGAGGCCAGCGGTGAGGCCATTGCTCAAGAATTCGAGCGATACCTTCGCAAACGCGACGACGGGAAGCCCGGTGATAGTAGGCCCGGCGATATTAGGCCTGGCGACGGGCCAGGGCCGGCGCCAGCCTAGAGCGGGTCGAGCACTCCGGTCGATAGCAGCACCAGCAGCGTGGTGCCCAGTACTACGCGGTAGATCACGAAGGGCAAGAACGAGTACTTCGAGATGTAGGCCATCAGCCCCGCAATCACAGCGAGCCCGACCCCGAAGGCAACGACCGTGGCCAGTGCGATCTCAAGCCCCGAGAAAGGGCTAGCTGACGGTTCGCGAATGGCGGTGAGGAGTTCGTAGAAGCCGCTACCAAACACTGCTGGCACGGCGAGTAAGAACGCGTAGCGGGCCGCTGCTGGCCGGGTGTACCCGAGTGCGAGACCCATGGTGGTGGTGGCTCCGGAGCGTGAGACGCCGGGCACCAGCGCCAGCATTTGGGCGGCCCCAAAAGCCAAGCCGTGCGGGTAGGTGAGGTCGGTGAGTTCTCGCGTGCGGCGCCCCAGCCAGTCAGCCACGCCGAGAATGAGGCCAAACACGATGAGCAAGATGGCGACCAGCCAGAGCGAGCGAAAGCTTGACCTGATGACATCTTGCGCCAGAAATCCCGCGATGACGATCGGCACAGTGCCGATAATGATGAGCCAGCCCATGCGCACATCAGGATCGTTGCGAGGGATGCTGCGCTCGCCGCCGCTATTGCCACCGATAGAGCCACTGTCGGAGCCACTGACGGAGCCGCTGTCGGAACCACTGGCCGAGCGGCTCGCGGCGTTCGTCGAGTGCGGCCGCAGCGAGAGGAACCACCGCCCAATAATGCGTTTGATGTCTTTCCAGAAGTAGAGCAGCACCGCTACCTCTGTGCCGATTTGAGTGATCGCGGTGAAGGTGGCCCCGGGGTCGGTCGCACTGGGCAGAAACTCGCCCACTATGCGCAGGTGCGCGCTCGACGAGATCGGCAAAAACTCAGTCAGGCCCTGGACTAGTCCAAGAAAAAGCGCTTCAAACAGAGACACGGTGGCCGATCAGTCGCGGGCGGGTGCAGGTGCTGATCATCTCAGTATCGACGCAGTAGATCAGTGAGCGCGCGATGCCCAAAGTTCAGCGCGGCGAGCGGCACCCTCTCATCGACGCCGTGGAACATTGCCGGAAAGTCGAGGTCGGGCGTGAGCTTGAGCGGGGCGAATCCATAACCGGTGATGCCGAGCAGACTCAGAGCTTTGTTGTCGGTACCGCCGCTCAGGAGGTAGGGCAGCACGTCAGCACCAGGATCGTGTCTCTTGAGAGTGGCCACCATTTCGTCGACAAGGGCGCCGCTGAAGGGGTTTTCGAGCCCCACATCGCGATGCATCACGACTAACTCAATGTCTTCTCCGATGAGCTGTTGAACGTGAGCAAGCACAGTGTCTTCCTCGCCCGGCAAAGTACGAATGTCGATGAGGGCTTCAGCCCGATCAGGTATCACGTTGTGTTTGTATCCCGCCTGCATCAGTGTCGGGTTCGTCGTTGTGCGCACGGTAGCGGTAAGAAAGCCCGCCGCGGTGCCCGATCTCAACAAAATCTCATCTGGGCTCAACTTTTCAGGATCAGTACCCAAAAGGCGTGAGAGTTCAGACACCATGCGGCGCGTGGTGTCGGTGAGATGCAGCGGCCACACCTCGCGGCCAAGCTTTGCCACTGCCTCGGCGAGTTTGGTGACCGCATTGTCGTGAATAACCCGCGAGCCGTGCGCCGCTGTTCCGCGGGCGATGAGCTTGATCCAGATCAGCGCTTTTTCTCCCGTCTGCAACAGGTATGCGCGCCGGCCAGCCAATTCAACCGAGTATCCACCGACCTCGCTGATCGCTTCAGTCGCGCCATCAAAATGATGCGCATGTTCGGTGACGATGTGATGTGAACCGAATTCTCCCCCGTTTTCCTCGTCGGAGAAAAATGCCACGACCAGGTCTCGATTGGGCCCACCACTGTCAATAACTTCGCGCAGGGCGGTCACCATCATGGCGTCCATGTTTTTCATGTCGACGGCACCGCGCCCCCACAGCATGCCGTCACGCACGACGCCGGCGAACGGGTCAACACTCCAATTAGCCGCATCAGCCGGCACGACATCGAGGTGGCCGTGTACGACGAGGGCGGGTCGCTGCACGCGGGTACGGTCGACCGGGTTCTCGTAGCGCCCAGCAACACGCACGATGACACTCGTGCGCCCGGGTGCCGCATCGATCAGTTCGGGGCTTAAACCCATCTCAATCAGTTCAGCCTCGATGTACTGTGCGGCTTCGGTTTCGGAGTTGCCGCGGCCTTCGCCGTAGTTGCTGGTGTCGAAGCGGATCAAGTCTCGAGCGATACGGGCAGTGTCAGACCAGGCTGCGCAGTCGAGCGGCGTGAGAGCGGCATCCTGAGTCATGCCCTCAACGCTACCGGGCGCGTGTCGGAGCGGCGCTTTCGTGATAACGTCGACTCCGGTCGAGCGGCTTTCAGCCGGTGCGACCACAACCAGCGCGGGTGGCGGAATTGGCAGACGCGCTAGCTTGAGGTGCTAGTGCCCGAAAGGGCGTGGGGGTTCAAGTCCCCCCTCGCGCACAGATCGCCAAAAATCGTTTCAGTTGAACCGGTTGATCGCGTGTGTGGCAAAGAACTGGTTGAGACAGTGCGCTGGCAACAGCGTGAACGGCCCCGGCGCGAAAGCCTGGGGCCGTTCGTCATTACTGACCGCTACACTCCCCTGGTGGACGACTGTCACCATACAAACCGATGAACGGCGAAATCGCCCTGACCATTGGCCTCATCGCACTCTTCATCGTCATCGGCGGAGTGTTCGCGGCCACCGAGATCGCTCTTGTTTCGCTGCGCGAGTCGCAACTGGCCGCCCTTGAGAAGCGCAGTGCGCGAGGGGCCCGAGTGGCCGCTCTTGCGCGCGACCCCAACACTTTTCTTGCGGCCGTACAAATCGGCGTGACCGTCTCGGGGTTTCTGTCGGCTGCGTACGGCGCAACCGCTCTCGCGCCGTATCTCACTCCCACCCTCGTCTCGGCAGGCCTCGCCGAACCCGCTGCCGCGGCCATCTCGATCATGACGATGACGCTGATTGTGGCCTACGCCTCACTGGTTTTCGGCGAGCTCGCTCCCAAGCGCTTGGCACTGCAACGCGCCGAATCATTCGCTCTCGTCGCAGCACCGCTGCTGTTGGGCTTCGCGGTGCTGATGAGACCGGTGATCGCTCTACTGGCGGGCTCAAGCAACCTGGTGGTGCGGTTACTAGGCGGTGACCCTCATCAGCGGGCCGAGCAAATTAGCGACGAAGAACTGCGGGGCCTCGTTGACACCCACGATGGTTTGGGTGATGAAGAACGCGAGATTGTGGGCGAGGTCTTGCACGCGGCCGAACGGACCCTGGCGGAGGTCATGCGGCACCGCGCCGACATGGTGGCGTTGCGGGCAGATCTCACCATCGATGAGGCCCGTCAGTGGGCGCGTCAACAGCAATATTCCCGCTACCCGGTGCTGCGCGGCAGCGTCGATGAGATCGAAAGCTTCGTGCACGTGCGTGACCTGGCGTGGGCTCCTGAGGGCAGCGACCTGGCAAGCCTGGAACGCCCACTCGTGGCACTGCCGGGCACCGCACGCATTTTGCCCACGCTCACGCGCATGCGTCGAGACGGGCACCACATTGCGCTCGTCGTCGACGAATATGGCGGAGTAGATGGCATCGTGACCCTCGAAGACATCGTCGAAGAGCTCATCGGTGAGGTTTACGACGAATACGACGCCACCGAACGGGCCGAGCAGGGTGACACTGATCGAGCGGTGCTGATGCCCGGATCAGTCACCATCGAAGAGTTTGCCGAGCGCACCGGTATCACCGTCGACGACGGATCATTCGAGACCATTGCGGGCTACATCATCGACCAATTGGGCCGACTTCCCGTCGTCGATGACAGCGTCGCTGCGCCCGGGGCCCGCCTCATTGTGCGAGCCATGAAACAGCGCCGCATCGTGCAGATTGAGGTAGAACTCGAGACGGTTGAGCTCGACGGAGCCGCACTCGATGACCCCGCACTCGGCGCGGTTGCACTCGACGGGGCCGACGGTGCACAACGTGACGATGTCGAGGCAAACCGGGGTAAGGGCAGCGACGGTTAATCCAGAGTTGGCGTGGCCTGCTGGGCTAGCTGGTGGATGCGCCGTTCACGGTTCGCGAGAAACAACGGAAACGTGAACGCGATCGCGGTCAGCCCCGAAAAGGCGATGTAGGCCCACAGGTATTTCATGCCCAGGCGGCGGCCCTCCACGACGATGAGAACACACGCGGCAACTGCCAAGATAAACAGGTCCATCGTGAGTGAATTCACGGCGGGCCCACTGCCGAACCAGTCGCCGAAAAAGTTGTTGCGCTCGACGATGGCGATGATGTTGAAAGTCCACGTGCCGATGAGGCCGGCGATCGCGAGAACGAGGTACACGATGGCGCGGCGATTCCAGTGATGGGTCATGCACACAGTGTGCCGGTTCACGGCAGTATCGATGTGCCGGTTCACGGCAGTGTCGATGTCGTGAGCGAACTCGACGCGCTCGAGTCCACGACTGCTTTTCGCGAGTGGAGCGCACGCCCCCCGGGGCAGCGAGCCGACCCGCAACGGGCTGTGCAATTGGCGGCGGCGCTTGGGCTTGACCTGGGGCATCCGGCACCCGCGCTGGGCGTTGTGGGCTCTAAAGGCAAAGGAACAACCGTCGCCTACGCCTCAGCGTTGCTGGCCGAATCAGCACTGCGAGTGGGTACGGTGTTCAGCCCCGGGCTGGTCAGTAACCGCGACCGCCTGCGCGTCGATGGCGCCGTGCTTCTCCCGGATGTGTACCGCGACTTACTGGGCCGGGTTGACACTGCGCTGCGCACGCTGGATGCGCCCGACCATGGGTACCTGGCGCCAAGCGGGTTCTTTCTCATCGCGGGCCTTGCCCACTTCGCTGCCGTGGGCTGTGAGGCACTCGTGCTCGAGGCGGGCATTGGTGGGCGTCGCGACGACCTGAGTCAGGTGGCACTCACGGGCCTCGCCATGGCTGAAGTTTTTCTTGAACACACTGACCTGCTGGGTGACACGATTGTTGAGATCACCACCGACAAGGTGGGGGCCGCGCGGCCCACCACCCGCTTTGTCACACACCTGGCGCAGAGTGACGAAGCTGAGGCGGTTATCCGGCGCCACTGCCTGGCGGTCGGTGCCGAGCGGGTGCGCATCGACGCTCACGCGCGGGCTCCCTATGCGGGGGTTGTTGCCGAGGGGTTCGGCGGTGTAAACGCCGCACACGGGCTGATTGCGGGGCGGCGAATGCTGGCTGAACTCGGCAGGCCCGATGTTTCTGCGCGGCACGTGCGGGCGGCAGCCGGGCGAGTGCAGTACCCCGGGAGGCTGTCACAGCACGCGGTAGGGGGCTCGAACGTGTTCGTCGACTCGGCGATTAGCCGCGAGGGGTTCGTCAACGCTCTCGAGCACGTGGTGCGCGTCACGGGCGCTCCTCCGACGCTGACACTCGTCTCAGTGCCGCGCACGAAAGATCTGCAAGGCTTTCGCACTGTTGCGGCAGCCCTTTCGGGGCGAGTCGTGTTTGTGGCGCTTGAGCGTGTGCACCTGCACTATCCGGAGCGCACCGAGTGGCCGGGCGAGTGGGCGACTGCGGCCGACCTGCCAGCCCTCATGCGCTCTGCACCAGTGGTACTCGCCATCGGTACGGCAAGCTTTTCGTCTGAAGTGTTGCGCCACTGCGGCGTTGATACTGATCGTGTTTTTTAGGAGTCGAATCGCCGTGTCTGCCCCCGCCCCCTTTGGACTACTACTCGACGTCGACGGCCCGATCGCGAGCCCGGTTACCCGCACGATCGCAATCGACTCGATCGTGGATGACCTGCTGACGCTGGCTGTCGCGGGTATTCCGATCGCGTTCATCACCGGGCGTAGCGACTCATTTATGCGGTCGCAGGTCATCGCGCGACTGGTGGCCGCTAGCCCTGATCACGACGGGCTGAATGCTCGCGCCCACGTTTTTGCAGTGTTCGAGAAGGGCGGCTGCTGGTCACCGGTGACCGCGCAGGGGCTCGCGCCGCTTGAAATCGACACTGCGGTTGCCGTGCCGCATAAGCTGCGGATCGCCGTCGAGGCCCTCGCGCGCGAAAAATACGCCGACACCATGTTTGTCGACGAAGAAAAGCACGTGATGATCTCAATCGAACAGCGCACCGACGTGTCAGCGGTCGACTACCGCGAGGCCCAACTGCGGTTTATAGCCGAAGTCGAACGGGTGATGAGTGAACTCGCGGTAGGCCCAGGGTTTCGCATTGACCCGACCATCATTTCGGTCGATGTGGAGTCAGTCGCGCTTGACAAAGACCGCGGTGCCAACCGAGCACTCGACTGGTTTGCAGGGCGGGGTGTCTCGGCTGAGCGTTGGTGGTCGGTGGGCGATTCACGGTCTGACTACCTGATGGCTGACGCCGTACACGCCCGGGGCATCCCCGTGACGCACGTCGACGTGCGCCCGTCAGACGGCATGCTCGATCGCCCCTTCGATGTGCTGGTGGAGGAGGACTGGAAGAAAGTTGTGCTGGTGCACGACGAGGCAGGCGCAGCGTTTTTGCGGCGGCGAGTGGCTGAGCTGGGCTAAGCGGAAAGAATAAGCACGTGAGGGCGTCGGTGGGCTGACACGTGCGCTCAGCGCATCAGGGCATCGTCGACAAGAAACCGCGCCGCCTTGTTGGTCAGTCGGGGGTATGCCCGGCGCAACGCGGTGACCGCCCGGTCGGGATCCTGCCGAGGGTCAATGCGACTCTTGGCGAGTACTGCGGCGGCCCACGTGCGAGCTTTCGGAGGCACGCCCACAGTGGTCGAATAGTCGTCGAACATCTTTTGGAGCCGCACGTGAGGATTCTCGCGATCTCCGAATATTTTGGCGGCGAACTCGCTCTGCATGTCTCTCCTCATCGTCGTGGCGCTTTCCATTGTGACCGCACCGTGCAAAAAGATGGCAGATGTGGTGCGACTGCTCAGGATGCGCGTGCCTTTTTGCAGTGGGGAATCGATTGCCCGGTGGCGAACACCGCGGGGAATGAACTCCCCCTTCATCAGCTCTCCTCGCGGTGTCGACCGTGGCGATTGGGCGCGGCCGGTCGCTGGCTTTCATCAGCGCGGAATGCCGTGACTCGCGTTTGTGGTGTTTCCCATTGCCGAAAGGGCCGGCGGCTAAAGTGACACGCCGATGAATGTCGGTGCAGGTTGCCATATTAGAACGTATGTTCGATCATAGAGAGATGCCCGCCCTCGCCCTCTCTGTTTTTAACGACCCTGCGGTTGACGACCCCGTCGTTAACGACCTGGTCGTTGGCGGCCCGGTTGTCGATGCGGGTGCGTCACCGCGTATTCAGTCGGTTGACACGGTTCAGGCTTTGCAGTCTCGCATTAACGCGTTGCAGCGCACGCGGCTCGATTCTCGGCTTATGCCCACCCACGAGGCTTTCGCCGACCTGTTGCCTGACGGTGGGCTGCGTGAGGGTGCGACCTACGCCCTGAGCCCCTCAAGCGCTCTCGTTATGGCACTACTGGCCGGCCCCTCGCAGGCGGGTTCGTGGTGTGGCGTCGTGGGCATGCCCGAGTTCGGCATCGAGGCTGCTGAGGCCATGAACATTGATCTTGATCGGCTCGTGCTCGTGCCGCACCCGGGTGATGCCTGGCTGACGGTGACGGCTGCGATTGCGGATGCGCTGAGCATCGTCGTCGTACGCCCCGGGCGGGCGGCCAGCGACGGCGCCATCAGCAAGCTCGCGGGGCGGTTGCGCGAGCGTGGCTCGACACTGCTCGTGCTCGGGCCTTGGCCCCAAGCCGAAGCCATGATCAGCATCACTGCAAGTCACTGGTCGGGGCTCGGCGACGGCCACGGCTATCTGAGCGAGCGTGAAGTGACGGTCACCGTGAGTTCGAAACGCGGAGGGCGACCCCGCAGTGGGCGGCTCATGATGCCCGATGCCGAGCTGGGCATCCGTCGCCTCGATCGCGTTATTGCGGTCGACCGGGCCCGCGAGCGCTGGCTCGACGCTAATCCGCTCACGGCGAGGCGGGTCGGCTGATGCTTCGCATGCTTGTCGTCTGGCTGCCCGACTGGCCCGTCGTTTCGGCAGTACAGGAGGGTCTGGCGATGGCTGGCGCACCGATTGCCGTGATGACGGGCAATCGCGTCGTCTCGTGTTCACCGGCCGCTCGGGCCGAAGGGGTGCGGGCGGGCCAACGGCGACGCGAGGCGCAGTCGTTGTGTACGAGCCTGGTCGTGGTGCCGTTCGATGAGGGCCGCGACCACCGCGTCTTTGGGCCCTACATCGACGTTGTTGAGGGTCTTGTCGCCGGCGTACAAGTGGTGCGGCCCGGGTTGCTTGCGCTCTCAGTTCGAGGCCCAGCTCGCTACTACGGGGGCGAGAAAGCTGCCGCACTTGCCCTGCGAGGGGCGCTGACGGCTGACGGACTCGTCGATGTGCGCGTCGGTATTGCCGACAGTGTCTTTGCAGCTGAATTGGCAGCCAGGTCGGTAGAGCCCGGTGACGCCGTGCAGCCTGGCGACGCCGTGCGCATCGTGCCGGCCGAGGCTGCTGCAGCGTTTCTTTCACCTTTCTCGGTCACAACGTTGGGCGACCCCGATCTAGCAGTTCTGCTCGGGCGCCTCGGGGTGCGTACGCTTGGCGACTTTGCCGCCCTGCCCGCCGACGCCGTGCGCGATCGTTTCGGTGTTGCCGGGGCCCATCGACACGCGCTTGCGGGCGCCGCCGATGGCACGCCGTTAGTGCCCCGCACTCCCCCACCCGACCTCGAGCGTGTGCTCGAGCTGGAACCACCCCTTGACCGTGTCGACCAACTCGCCTTCGCCGTGCGCCAACTCGCCGACGAGCTGGTCGAAACCCTCACCGGCAAGCTCCTCGTGGCCACCGCTATTCGCATCGCATTTCGCGACGAGCACGGCACCGAAACTGAACGCGCCTGGTTACACCCCCGCTCGTTTCGGGCAAGCGAGATCGTCGACCGCGTGCGCTGGCAGCTCAGCGGCGAGACGCGCACAGTGGGGGCCGGGGGGCAGAAGGCGGGCGCTGACGTTGATCGTGGCCCCGGGCTGCGCTCGGCGATCACGCGCGTGCGCATCGTGCCCGAAAGTGTCGACGACCTCGCCCACCACGAGCCCGGGCTGTGGGGCAGTGCCCCCGACGAGCGTGTACACCACGCCCTCTCACGCGTGCAGAGTCTGCTCGGCCATGAGGCCGTGCTCACCGCGCAGCGCAGTGGTGGGCGCACCCTCGCCGAACGCACCTCACTCGTGCCCTGGGGAGACCGCGTTGCCACCGCTCGCGCACTTGACCGGCCCTGGCCCGGAGCCCTTCCGCAGCCCGCGCCCACCACCGTATTCCCATCGCGGCATGCGGTTACTGTGGTCGACACTTTAGGTGCCGCTGTCGGCATCGACGATCGGATGCGGCTCTCCGCCGCACCCGCCGAGTTTGCCCCGGCAGCGGGCGGAGCCACTCGACCCGTGACCTCATGGGCGGGGCCCTGGCCGCTCGACGAGCAGTGGTGGAGCATCCGTCGGCGACAACTGCACCGGCTACAGGTTGTCGATGCTGCAGGAGTGGCGTGGCTACTCGTGCTCGAAGGCAGCAGTTGGTGGGCTGAGGCGCGCTATGACTGAGTACACAGTACGCGAGGGGCCGCACTGATGGCGGGCTGGCACAACCCACCGATTCCGTGGAGCGAGTTTGAACGAAACCTGCGTGAGGGCAGCCGACCCGGGTCGAGCCCGCCACTCGGGGGTGATGCGGGTGACTCCCCCGCCTGGTCACACAAGCGGGCCCCCTATGCGCGCGCCGGAATAGAGCAGCCCGACCCGACCACGGTCGTGCCCTACGCCGAACTGCACGCGCACTCGTCGTTCAGTTTTCTCGACGGTGCATCCAGCCCCGAAGAGTTGCTCGAAGAGGCCGCCCGGCTGGGGCTCAGCGGCCTTGCCATGACCGACCACGACGGTTTCTACGGCGTCGTACGTCTCGCCGAAGCGGCTGAACCCTACGGAATCACGACCGTGTTCGGGGCCGAACTCTCGCTTGGGCTCACCGGCCCGCAGCAGGGGGTGCCTGACCCGGAAGGCACACACCTGCTTGTGCTCGCCCGCGGTCAGGCTGGGTATCACCGACTCGCCGCGGCCATCACCGAAGCACAACTCGCTGGCGCTGAAAAGGGTCGCCCCCAGTACGACCTCGACGCTCTCGCCGAGCACGCTGGCCGAGGTGGCGATGCGACGTCGGGTGATCACTGGATGATCCTGACTGGGTGCCGTAAGGGCGCTGTGCGGTCAGCACTGGAGGGGCGCGACACCGCACGTGATGGGGCGCCACATGCCGTCGCCGGCGCGCGGCCGACGCGCGCCCACACGGCCGCGGCTGGCGCTGAGCTTGACGCGCTCATCGACCGGTTCGGAGCATCCAATGTCACCGTCGAACTCTTCGATCACGGCCGCCCCCTTGACTCAGTGCACAACGACGTGCTCGCCGCTCTTGCCGCCGAGCGCGGCCTGCCAGTGGTTGCGACGGGAGCCGTGCACTACGCGGCGCCGGTGCGGTACCCGCTAGCCACCGCGTTTGCCGCCCTGCGCGCGCGACGCAGTCTCGACGACATGCAGGGCTGGCTGCCCGCGGCCGGCACCGCACACCTGCGCAGCGGCGCCGAAATGCAACGGCTATTTCACCGCTATCCCGGGGCCGTTGCGCGCAGTGTTGAGCTTGCCACCGAGCTGGGATTCTCACTGCGCCAGGCGAAACCCCACCTGCCCAAGCAAGAAGTGCCGACAGGGCACACGCCGATGAGTTGGCTGCGTGAGCTGGTGTGGGCGGCGGTGCCCAGCACGTATCCCGAGGCAAGTGATGCAGACCGTGCGCGCATCACGCGTGAGCTTGAGGTCATCGAAGCCAAAGATTTTTCGGGCTACTTCCTCATCGTGCATGACATTGTGCAGTTTGCTCGCGGTCGCGGCATTCTTTGCCAGGGCCGCGGCTCGGCCGCCAACTCGGCCGTCTGCTATCTGCTTAATATCACCGCTGTCGACTCCATCGGTTACAAGTTGCCCTTCGAACGTTTTCTGTCCGCCCTGCGCGACGAAGAACCTGACATCGACGTCGACTTTGACTCTGATCGGCGAGAAGAGGTCATTCAGTATGTTTTTGAAAAATACGGCCGCCGAAACGCTGCTCAGGTCGCCAACGTCATCTCGTATCGACCCAAAAACGCAGTGCGCGATATGGCCCGCGCGCTCGGCTACTCGACCGGCCAGCAAGATGCCTGGAGCAAGCAGGTTGAACGATGGGGCGCCGTGCTCTCCAGCGACGACCACGACATTCCTGCACCCGTGGTCGACCTTGCGCAGCAGGTACTGACCTACCCGCGGCACCTCGGCATTCACTCCGGCGGCATGGTGCTCACTGACCGACCCGTCGGCGAGATCGTGCCCATCGAACACGCGCGCATGGAAAACCGCACCGTGGTGCAGTGGGATAAAGACGACTGCGCGTGGATGGGTCTGGTCAAGTTCGACCTGCTGGGGCTGGGCATGCTTGCCGCCCTGCAACACTCATTCGACTTGGCCGACTCGCACCTCGGTGAACGGTGGGAACTTTCGACCCTGCCCAAAGAAGAACAGGCAACCTACGACATGCTGTGCCGCGCCGACTCGATTGGCGTGTTTCAGGTCGAAAGCCGCGCCCAGATGGGGTTGCTGCCGCGCCTGCAGCCGCGCAGGTTCTACGACCTGGTCGTGCAAATCGCACTCGTGCGGCCCGGGCCCATTCAGGGCGGAGCCGTGCACCCCTTCGTGCGCCGCAAACTCGGCCAAGAACCCATCACCTACGATCACCCCAAACTGGTTGAGCCGCTCGAGCGCACGCTAGGCATTCCGGTGTTTCAAGAGCAGCTCATGCAAGTCGCCATGGCGGTTGGCGGCTGCACGGGCGATGACGCCGACCTGCTGCGCCGCGCCATGGGCAGCAAGCGCGGTGTTGAACGCATTGAGTCACTGCGAGTGACGCTGTACAAGGGCATGGCCGTCAACGGCATCACCGGGCAACTTGCCGACGAGATCTACGGCCGCATTCAAGCCTTCGCCAACTTCGGATTTGCCGAAAGCCACTCCATCAGCTTCGCCCTACTCGTCTATGCCAGCTCGTACATCAAGCTGCACTACCCCGGCATCTTTCTCGCCTCACTACTGCGCGCCCAGCCGATGGGCTTCTACTCGCCCGCTTCGCTGACAGCAGACGCTGAACGGCACGGAGTCGAGGTGCGCACTCCGTGCATACTGCGATCAGGGGTTGAGGCAGGGCTCGAGCGCCTCGATCTAGTGGTCGCGTCAGCACACAAACCCATCGCTGCAGATGCCCACCGCGCGCAGCCGACGGGGCTCGAGTCGTGCATCCACCGCCACCAGCCCCCCGTACCAGTGTTCGACGGGGCGTCAACCAACGGCGATCTCGCCGACTGCGCACTGCACCGCCGTGACGGTGACCTCGCCGTGCGGTTGGGGCTGGCCAACGTCGCCGGCATAGGGCGGCCGACGGCTCAGCGCATCATCACCGAACGTGAGCGAGGAGGCCCATTTCGTGACCTCACCGAGCTGGTCTACCGCACGGGGCTCACCGGTGCACAGGTCGAGGCTCTCGCCACTGCTGGCGCCTTCGACGTGCTCGGCATGTCACGCCGTGAGGCGCTGTGGTCGGCGGGTTCGGCAGCGCAGGCGCGGCCCGAATACCTACCGGGTGTTATCATCGCTGTGCAACCGCCGCTGTTTACTGACCTGGATGAGCACGAGCTGATGGTCGCCAACCTCGTGTCGACAGGCATTGCGCCGGGAGACCACCCGGTGCGCTTTGTCCGCGGGCTACTGCACGAACGCGGCGTACTCAGTGCGCTCGAGCTGCGCAGCGCCGAGCCAGGCCGCCGGGTCGAAGTGGCGGGCGTCGTTACCCATCGCCAACGTCCCGCTACAGCCAGCGGCATCACGTTTGTCAACCTCGAAGACGAGTCGGGGTTGGTCAACGTAATTTGCTCAGTGGGGCTGTGGGGCCGCTACCGTCGAACGGTGCGTGAATCTCGCGCCCTCATTGTGCGCGGCATACTTGAACGCTCGACCGAGGGTGTGGTTAACATCGTCGCTGATCGCGTCGAAACACTGCCGTTACGCATCACCATGCCCAGCCGCGATTTTCGCTAAGCAGTGGAATCACCGGTCGCGCCTACGCTGAGGCATGGCCCTTTGGCGGCGGCGGAGCCGCGCTAACGACTCCGTAGCGTGGTGCCCACCACAGCACGATAATCGTCACCAACGCGAGGATCGCCGTGGGCACGAGCACAAGCGGCCCGGCGCTGCCGACGCTGCGGTCGAACGACTGCTCAAGCGAGCCCAAAATCACTGCGGGCACAAGGAGCAACACGTTATTGAGCACGTGAATGAGAACCGCAATCTCAAGCCCGCCCGTTGCGCGAACAATCAGCGACATTGCCACCGCAAAAGCGAGGTAGTAGCCAATAAGCCACGGGTCAGCCGCGAAGTGCACGAGAGTGAAAACAATCGATGAAGCGATTGTGCCGATCGTGAAGGACACTCCCGATCTGGCCGACCACGACCCCACCGTGCGCGTGAGAAAACCGCGAAACCCGAACTCCTCTCCCGCCGCCTGAAAAGGTGTGGTGAGCACGATCATGACGATCAACGCGAGCGTGGTGCCATCGACTGGCGTGCTGATGATCTCCGCCGCGGCGAGAACGAGCCCACCTCCCGTGTAGAGCAGAAAAATCGGCACAATAAACAGTGCCGACCGGCGGACGAGATGCCAGCGCCACGTGCCGACGACTGAGAACATCCATCGCGGGCGCACGCCGTAGAACACCCACTGCAGCAGCATCGATATGGGAATCAGTGCGGCGAGTACGAGATTGTTGGCCAGAAATATCGTCGGTGTGAAAACGAGGGCACCCGAGATGACTGCATCGGGCGTGGTGAGCCCGAGGAGCAGGTCGACCTGAATAGCAGCGTACGAAAGCATCACGCTGGCCCCGAGCACTGCGAGGGCAAAGCTTGCCAGGGCGAGCGCGGCCACCCACCACGGGCGGCGCGGCTCACTGAGCGCCTCGTGATAACGGCGCTGTGTGGCTGGATCAGCGGGTGACGCTGGTGACGCCGGCCCCGCCGCAAACCCCGAACCGGCAATGGGCACGTCGCTCATGTGTTGGCCCCTCGAGCGTCAACCGGCCACACCGCAACCTCAACCCCATCGCGCTCGATGATCAGATCGGCAGCGAGATTCACGGCGGAGCACACGTGGTTCGGCGCGATGCGCAGGCGATCACCGAGGGCTGGCAGCGGCGTCGCCTCGCCCCACTCGATCGTCGCGTGATGCTCTGAAAGCGCCACAATACGTGCCTCTGGATGCTCCGGGAGGCGACCGAACCCACTGGCGTACGCGGCTTTGTCTGCGCCGAGCACTTTGCTTCCGGCATCGACGATCACACGGCGCTTGTGTCGGCTCACCACCGTGGTGGCGACGGTGAGAGCAATGTGCCGCGCGTTCGTTGTTCCGAGTTCCCACTGCTGCGCGTCATTGAACGGGTATACGCCTGGGCGCAGTTCGGTGAGCACCCCGCCTCGTGCCACACCGATAGCGGCCTCTGCACTGGGGGTTGACCCGCCACTGACGACGGGGCAGGAGATGCCTCGTTCGCGCAGTGAATCACGTGCGCTGCGCAGCGCGTCGGCTTCCTGCTCTGCGGCGCTTACGCGCGCGGCGGGTGCGTACGCATGGCCCGGATACGTGAAGACGCCATCGACAACGAGCCCGCACTCGACGGCCACGGCCGCCAGTCTCCCGGCTTCGATGGGGTCTACCCCGCTGCGGTGATGCCCGCTATCGACTTCGATCGCGACAGCCAGCGGCACGGGATGTTGACCGTCGGTTACCGCCCGCGCGAGCAGGTGAATGCCGGCGACAGAGTCGACGCCGACGCGCAGTCGTATCCGACCGGCTAGCGCCCGCAACCGGCGCGCGCGGGGGCCCTCGGCCCAAATGGGGTACGCGATGAAGATGTTGTCGATGCCGCCGGCCGCAAACACTTCTGCCTCGGCGACAGTCGCCAGTGTCAGTCCAACAGCGCCGTGAGCGAGTTGCCGACGGCCGACCTCGATGCTCTTGTGGGTCTTTGCGTGCGGACGCAGCGAGACGTCAAGATGGCGGGCGTGCGCGGCCATGGTCGCGATGTTCGATTCCATGAGCGTCTCATCGACGACGAGATATGGCGTGTCGCGCATGTGCCCATTCTCTCGCAACTGAACCTGCACGCGCGGCTCAGGCGCCCTTTGCCATCTGTCGGCGCAATAATTCGATGCGCGATTGCAGCTGCGCCACGGTTGCCTGGCCCACCGCGGGCCCGCCACACATTCGGCGTAGCTCCGCGTGAATGATGCCGTGGGGTTGGCCGTTGAGTTTGGCGCGTAACCCCACCAGGCTGTTCAGAAGAGTTCTTTGTTCCTTCAGTGAGCGGTATAACGCCTGCGGCGCCGGTGCGCTCGCTGGTCGATCGGCAACCCGTCGCTGCTGGCGCTGGTGGCGAGCCTTCAGCACCTCGCGCACCTGGTCAGGCTCAAGAATGCCGGGTAGGCCCAAAAAGTCGAGCTCTTCGAGGCTGCCGACGGGCGAGAGAGCGCCGAACTCGTCGCCGTCGAACAGCACCTTGTCAAAGGTGGCGCTGGATTCAAGGGCGAGATAGGTGAATTCAGCTAATTCGCTGTCACTGGCCTTCTCTTCACGTTCTGCGGCCGCCATCAGCGCGTCATCGAGAAGCTCATCGCTGGCTCGATCAAGAGCGTGATCGCGTTCCCGTTCCATCTCAGTGGCAAGCCTCTGCAGAGTGGGCACGCTGGGAATAAAAATCGACGCCGTTTCTCCGCGGCGCCTGGCGCGCACGAATCGCCCGATGGCCTGGGCGAAATACAGTGGCGTGGATGCACTGGTGGCGTACACGCCCACCGCAAGACGCGGCACATCGACCCCTTCAGAGACCATGCGCACGGCTACCAGCCAGCGAGATTCCGACTCGGCAAATTCGGCGATACGGTCAGACGCGCCCGCCTCATCACTGAGCACGACGGTGGGCTCTTCGCCCACGATGGAGGCCAACAACGCGGCATACGCGCGGGCGGTGGCCTGGTCGGTGGCAATGACGAGGCCGCCCGCATCAGGAATCGCGTGCCGCACTTCGGTCAGGCGCATATCAGCGGCGCGGAGTACGCCGCTCATCCACTCGCCACCCGGGTCAAGAGCGGTACGCCACGCCTGCGAGGTGACGTCGGCAGTGTCAGCCTGGCCGAGTTCGGCTTCCATCTCGTCGCCGGTGGTAGTGCGCCAACGCATGCGGCCGGCGTATGACAAAAACAGCACGGGGCGCACAACTCCGTCGCGGAGTGCCCGCCCGTAGCCATACTGATAGTCGGTCTGTGAAAGGCGTATGCCGTCAGCGTCAGGAACGTATGCGACGAACGGGATGGGTGCGGTGTCGCTGCGAAAAGGGGTGCCGGTCAGTGACAGGCGGCGGGTGGCACCCTCGAAAGCGTCGCGAATGGCGTCACCCCAGCTCAGGGCGTCACCACCGTGATGCACCTCATCGAGAATGACGAGGGTGGTGGCTTGCTCGATCAGCCCACGGTGCACAAAGGACTGGGCGGCGACCTGTGCGTAAGTGACGGCGGCGCCGTGAAACGAGCGCCCGATGATTCGACCGGCGTTGCGAAAAGCTGGGTCGAGTCGAATGCCAACTCGGTGTGCAGCATCGGCCCACTGTCGCTTCAAGTGCTCGGTGGGGGCGACCACAATGACGCGTTCGACGGTGCGCCGGGCGAGCAGTTCGGCGGCCAGTCGCAGGGCAAAAGTTGTTTTGCCTGCGCCGGGAGTGGCGGCCGCTAAGAAGTCACGCGGTTCAGTTTCGAAATAGCGGTCAAGGGCTTCGGCTTGCCAGGCCCGCAGTCGGTCTGCCGTGCCACGAGCGGCCCGTTCGGGGTACGACGGTGAGAGGTGTTCTGCGGCAAAAGTGCCCACGTGGGGGGCACGGCGGTAGGTCAAACTCACGAGACTCTGATGGTAGTCGAGTGAGCCGACACTGCCGTTCTAGACAGCGCCGTTCTAGACAGCGCCGTTCGAGACACCGCCGTTCTAAACACCGCCGTCTGGCACGCTGCCGCGCCGTGGTGGCGCACCTTTCAGCAGAGAGGCCCGCTGAACGGCGCCGCGGCCAAATTTGTCGGTCAGAGCGTCGATGGCGCCCTCCGCTTCTCGCCAGGTTTCATCGTCATCCCACAGGCCATCGGCCACTGCCCCCGAGGGCAACAGGTTGGTGGCACGCACGCCGATGAGTCGTAGCCCGCGGCCTACGACCGGCGAAGCTGCGTAGAGAGCTCGCGCCTCGGTCGCCAGACGCTGAGCCACATCGGTCGGTTCGGGCAGTGTCTGCGAGCGAGTGATGGTTTCAAAGTCACCGAAGCGAAGTTTCACTGTCACGGTGCGTGCGACCCACCCGCCCCGGCGCAGTCGTTGTGCAACCTGGTCGGCGAGCCTCAGCAGCTCTCGCTCGATCGTGGTGCGGTCAGTGACATCGCGTTCAAAAGTGTGCTCATGCCCGATTGATTTCTCGGCGCGCTCGGGGGTCACCGAGCGCGAGTCGCGACCATGTGCGAGGGCGTGCAGGTGAGCGGCGGTGGTGGCGCCGAGAGCCCGCGCGAGCGCCGCAAGAGGAGCGTCAGCCACGTCACCGATGGTGCCCAGACCCAGGCGCTCTAGGCGTTGCGCTGACGCCTGGCCCACCCCCCACAGAGCGGTGACGGGTTGCGGGCGAAGAAAGTCGAGGGTTTGCTCTTCAGGCACGATCAGAATTCCGTCGGGTTTCGCACGCCCCGATGCTAGCTTTGCCACGAACTTGGTAGCGGCGGCACCCACCGATGCCACTAACCCCGTCTCTGCCTGGATGCGCGCTCGCAGCGCGGTGCCGATGGCGAACGGCGGACCGAACAGCGCGGTGGCACCGGTGACGTCGAGAAAGGCTTCGTCAATGCTCAGGGCCTCCACCAGTGGTGTGACATCGCCGAGAATCTGCATAACCGCACGAGACGCAGCCTTATAGCGCTCATAGTGCGGCTCGAGCACAATGGCGTGCGGGCACCGACGCAGCGCCACCGCCATGGGCATGGCTGAATTGATCCCGTAGCGGCGTGCTTCGTAGGTGGCCGCGGTCACCACTGAGCGTGCTCCTCGATGGCCGACGACGACTGGTTTACCCCTCAGTTCGGGGCGGTCGAGTAATTCCACTGAGGCAAAAAATGCGTCCATGTCGAGGTGC
>Ga0306898_1000332_pt1 | contig 19210 bp, 24 predicted proteins | sample AntRauMFilla1564_FD_190424 | JGI IMG/M metagenome (GOLD analysis project Ga0306898, IMG submission 190424) | Saline lake microbial communities from Rauer Islands, Antarctica - Metagenome Filla 1 #564 (v2) (version 2) | ecosystem: Environmental > Aquatic > Non-marine Saline and Alkaline > Saline ...
TCATGGTAACACCTTCACTCTGAAAGTCACGGAAACATCTCCTGTTTCCTGATCGGCTACACTGACCTCCCCGTCAAAAACACAAAATATCGTTGCGTCAGTCAGTGGATGTATCCATTCAAACTCTTCGGCACCGGCCATTGTTGTGTTGTAGTAAAAATTCTCAAAGGTCTGATATTGAGTGAGTGACATCACCATATTGCCTGATAAAAAACGAGGTACGGCGGTAAAGCGCCGTCTCCTCTTTCCGGGACCTATATCAGTACCAGTCTTTACAATACTGGACACAAACCTTTCTTTGAAAGATAGTTGGAAAAACTTCTGGGGTAATGTAGATGGCCATGTCATGATCTTGATACTCCTACTTTTCGTACTCCATAACGGGCTCCTAGTACACCATCCATTTCACCTTGGGCAATAGCCGCTCTGGTTGCGGCCTTGATCATCAGCATTACATCGGTACCGCCAGAGTTATTGCGCTTCTCTTCTCTTTCAACTACGACGCCAGGAGCATTGTTGACAATTTGGATGTTTACTTCTCCGCCGCCACCTCTGCCGGACGCCGCTGCCATTTGACTATTAGATACGATATTACCACTAACCTCGGGAACGAAAAGCTCAGGACCGCGCTCGCCAACCAAATAAGGAATACTGGAGCTAACAGAACCACCATTAGCTCTCTGGTCTATTGGTTGTTGCCTCTCAGTTATATCTCTATGCAACGATTTTTCAGTTCCCGCAATATGAGCATTCCACGCTCCCGCGCCCACAGCAGCAAGACCAGATGCCGCCAAGAGTGCTAAACCAACCTGCCACGGAGCGCTTGGGTCAATTAGTGCCTTAATTCCAGCCATCATCAATGCTTGAGGAAGAAGGTTGATGATTGAATCTACTATGTCGTAGAGACTATTCATAGCTGCTTGGGCCATGTTAGTGTTGTTGTACATCGCAGCACCAATCCCTTCAAAGGCATCGATCCATTCTTCACCCACAATACCGGCCATTTCAGCAGAAATATCTCTCATTACATTGAGAAATTCAATTGCTGTATCTTCGGCCATGCCCAACCCAATCATCATATCCATTATCCCGTCGCTAAGAAAAGACCATTTGGACCCCGCGCCCTCTACATCCCCCTCCCCTCCGCTGAAGTCCACATTTAGCTCCGAGAGCATACGTTCTAACTCTGCGATCCTACTTTTTAAGGCATCGAATAATGCTACAAATTCAGGGAACTGCTCTAAAAGACCCATTGATTCTATAAGGCCATACTTACCTTTCATGTCTTTGAGTAGATTTTCAAAACTTACTAATTCGTTCTGCAAAGATTCCAGAGGGACATGACCGGCCTGAATAGCGGCAAACAGCGTGTTCACCCTTGTTTCTAAGGACTCGAACTGGGAAGAACCTATGTCTGTAAAATCGTTAATCGCTCCTTGCATCCCCTCTAACATGTCTATGTATTCACTGTTTGTACCTGTTCCTCTGGCACCGTCTCCCCCAAAGAGATAGTCTACAGCAGCATCAAACGTCTGTCGGTTATCTATGAGTAAACCATTAAGATCAGACAGCCGCTTGTCAATTTCATCGCTCTTCAACTGTATCTCGTCAGCCTGCCCCCCTAATGCTTCTGCCATATCACGCGTGGCCTGATTCAAAGATTCTATGAAATCGTTGTAGGCGGAAGCAGCGCTTATACCTGACATGCCTTCAACATTCACATCGGTGACTTGTTCAAAAATCTCTCTCCAATCAGGCCCCAAATCCCCAGAAGCCAAAGAGCCAGCATCAAACGAGAGCCCTTCTAACATACGTATCGTAGCCTCCACATTAGCGGCTATATCTTCTTGTTCCCTAATGTTTCGCTTTATTGTCTCCATCTGAAGGTTATCCCCCACTATACCCTCTAAAGTATCAGCAAGGGGAGTTAGTTCATACAATGCCTGTGCTTGGGGAGCACCAATAACACCGCTGTCCATTTGAGATTGTAATTCGTCTCGCTTTTCAATTATGAGGGAAGCTATCTCGTCGAAGTTCTCAGATATATTTCCTCTAAGAAGTTCTCTTGCCTCGCTGTCTGAAGGGAATAATCGTTTAAGATATCTTTCATACTCCTGACCTTCTTCACCTCCCGCGATGTTTAGCAGCCGGGTAAAGCCTGCCATTTTAGGAGTTACTTCTCCCGTCAGCCGTTCTTCGTGTGCTCTTAGTTCTTCTAAGTAACCAGTCTCAAGAGTCTCTAACATGCCTTTATATTGAGTGAGTTGCCTATTCACTTCTTCCTCAGAAAGAGGCTCAATAAACATTCGCCCTGTCTCTACCAGACCACCTTCAGGGCGCGAACGAAAAGTAGGCACTGCATTCTCTAATTCAAATGCTTGCTGACGAGATAGAATCAGTGCTTGCAGTGCTCCGCTGGTCATAGAAGCGGATTCTCTGAGGTTATCCAACCGGCTAGTTAGTGTCTCAATTCGGTCTTGGTGCATCTGGGCTGCTTCTTCAGCTTTTCTTTGAGCCCTGACATAAGTGACACCAATAAGGGCAGCAACAGCAGCAACAGCGACACCGACCACAGATAGACCTGCGACCAACTTTGTCAGAATTGCAGCAGAAGTGCTCAACGAGGCAACTGCCTGACCTATTCCGCCAAATAGTGCAACCACCTTTAGTCCCCTCAGAGCACCTATGACCTGAACAAGAATAGAGAGAGCTGTGGCAAAACCTACCAAACCAATAGTGGACCGTTGCATTTTGTCGGGGAGCATAGAAAATGCTTCCGCTACATCACCAACAGACTTAAATATCTCAGAAAGAGTTGGTAACAAATTGTCGCCTACTACAGATAAAAACCCATTTATACGCTCGCGGGCTTTCCGAATTTCGGTATTGTACTTTCCAATCCCTCCTGCTACACCTCTGAATGCTTCATCTGCCGCACCAGCCGACTGCTCAATCTCACCCAATCGAAAAGCAAAATCGCCCAACTGTTCATTCGCTAATCGAGAGACAAGTGTCACTCCCTCTTTTCGAGTAATATAATCACGCAAAGATCGTCCAGTAGCTTTTGCATCTCGATCAATAGCCGCTAAGAGCCCCACCATGGATTCTTCTTGGATAGCCACTTCCGCACTCGCATAACCCATCCGCTGTAAAAGCTCTGTTAATTCAGCAGTAGGATTCAGTAGGCTGTCCATAGCAGAGCGGAATTGTGTGGCAACCATCGACGCATCACCAGTGACACCTGTAAGAGTAGCCATAGTAGCGAACAACTCTTCTTGGCTTACTCCAAGACGGACTGCACGGTCAGTAGCTACTTGCATTGCTCCTGCCAAAGCGGGGATAGTTGTGTCTCCTAAACGGACGGCCTCAAACGCTAAATCCGCAACTTTCTCCACTGCTTCCGCAGAAGTATCTCCATACGAACGAGTGACAGACGAGAGAAGTTGGACCGATTCGGCTGTTGTGGCATAACCCGCAATACCTACTCTAATTGCGGTATTGAGACGATCAACGGTATCAGCATTGTCTTGAAACACAGAAATCGTCCGGTAAAGACCGGACGTTATGTCATTGAAAGTTTTGCCTGTCTGAGCGCCTAAATCACGGACAGAATCACGTAACTCATATATTCTGTCTCCTGTTCCTGGAATCAGCGCTTGAACATTGGCCATCCCGTCATTCAGGGTAAAAGACGCTCTCGCAGAGAGAGCAATGAAAGCTGTCATAGGGATAATAAAATATCGATTGATATCCCGCCCGATTACTTTGAGCCGCCCTGAAGATCGCGTGAGAGCTTGGTTATGTTTCTCGGTAGCTACGGTTGCTGCTGTAGCAGCGGTGCCTGCCTTTCCAAGGGAGGTGGCATGTGTATTAGTTGCTCCCGTGGCAGTCTTGGCTGTCCGTGAAAAGCGCTCAACTTCAGTTGTGGTTTTTCTGATATCTTGGGCAGTCTTCTCTGCACCTTTTTGAGTTATCTGAACGCCAAGTGTTTCAAAATCTTGTGCCACAAGCTAATCCTTTACTTCCCACCACCTGAAGTGGATTTGTTCTTGCCCTTAGATTTGTTACTCATCTTCTGCTTTACAAAACGAGAACACACTCCGAAGGCTCTCCTTACAATCATAATCTCCGCTTCGTCTAAAGGCATCCCCCGCACCAAACCATGATAATATACTTCAGACCAACTCCACCCCTCACTACTCCAAAGATCCCAAAATACTTCCCGTAGGTAGGAAAGCTCAAAAGGAAGTCTCTCAAGTTCTAACTCTTTTGGTTTCTTTCCTGTTTGTGACCAAACTTGTTCTAGCCGAGACTTTTGGCTAACACCATCCTCCTCCCAGTTCAACTTCATCTCCTGGAGGATGGTGGTCTCAAAGATCTCAGCTAATTCGACAAAAAATAGGAACGATCCGCGATGTACTCAATCGCCTGTTCGGCAACATACTGCCATCGTTCATAAAACTCTTTTGCATTTTCATAGTTGCACGGAATTTCCGTACCGCCCTCAATTAAGACGCTCTTCTTTGCAGCCTTAATGTTTCCTTTGTCGTCCTCTTCAACCATTCGCCAGTCAAGGGTACATAGAGCCAATGTGATATACGTATCCTGCTCTTCTTCTGCTGCTGTGATCTTCTTTTTCCCCTGATTCCGCTTTGCAATCTCTTGCTGTCTTCGTTTCAAAATCTTACTGTCTCGTCCAGCGAGCTTAAACTCTGCAACCTGCAAGGTACCGTCGGGAGAATAAATGGGGCACCATACCCCCTCTTCACTATTCTTTCTCGTATCAAATTGACTAAAATCCATAGAACACTCCGTTTTCTATTTTGTGATGATGCCACAGAGATCATCTCTGTGGCCCTAAATCCTTCTATTCTTTTACGCAACCTTTGGTTGGCGTAGTACGTACATGGTCTTCTTCTTATCTGAAGCCGTCCCACCCAAAGCCTGAAAGTTCAAACTTTGCGTAACGTCACTTTCACTGATGTCTCGGGTGTCTCCCGACAACTTCATCTTTGGCCATCCAAAGGTGTAACTATTTCCACTAAGGTCTTCTGTACGAACACTCGCCTGAATCTCTACTTCCTTCTCGAAGATGTTTGAGAGATCCGCATTCTCGAAGTATGCGTTCAGCGATCCACTAACACTTGACCGCCCATCTCCAATCGAGATTGCGTTCTTGTCCATAAGAGCATACCGGCGATTCAATCCATTATCCAGCGTGAAGTCCAGTCCAGTAATTACTGACTGAATCTCAGGAGCATTGGGAATGATAAGGTTTCCCGTGAACGAGTCAAACACATTGTTCGTGTTCGATTCCTGTACCTCGTCCGCAGAAGTAGCGCTCTGGAAGCCGCTATACACCAAACCCTGAAAACTGAACTCACCTGTCAACACACTATCCGGTTGGATACTAAGATTCCAAGAACCAATGTAGTTCCCCAAGATGTGGTGGAAGACACCTGCATTTACATCATCACCATCAATGTCTTTTCCACTGTCAATGTCCGTAAAGCCCTCTTCAATCGCATAGAACCCGAGATCATTCCCCACCGTAACAAATCCGGACGAAGTAATAAGCTGAACAGTCCCCGTACTAATGGTCTCGTCCGCTAACGCTCCATCCCTCACAGTAATTACTGTTGCTGTCACTGTCTCAACTTCTACCCATCCATTATTTGCCGGAGTGCTGAACCCTTGGAAATGGATCTTATCTCCGATCTCAACTCCCAAATCAATCCACGATCCACTCGCACGAGTAATTGTCTGCCCCGTAGCCGCAACGGTAAGTCCGATTGCAGACGTATCGATCTCTTCTGCGTAGTGTCCTGTAATAAAATAGAACGTAACAGTCTCCGTCGAAGTCGTCATTCCCGTAGTGGTCCCTATGTTATAGACGGTCATATCTGCACCACCAGAGCCCCCAATAACACCCACTTCTCCAACAAGATTCGTGTTGGCGGTTCCGTTAATGAGTACGTAATCCCCTACTGAAATAGGGTGATCTGCCCACGCGCCACTCTGAAGGGTGAAAACACCACCAGTCGTAACCTCTGCTTCAGCAATAATGGTATATCCGCCGTGCCACTTCCGACCGAGAGCGCCGGAGATCAGCTCATCAAAACTATCAAATGAGAGTTCAAAGGGTACGCTGATATCTGGCTGGTTCTGCCCAAGCCGACTTTCGATAATCTGACGGTCATCACGAATCTCGTTTGACGTAATGTTCGTCCTGTTATTTGCAATCCCTCCACCGCCTGTGTTCCGAAGTCGAACAAATTTCGCGGAAGTTGGAAGTTGTCGGGGGCTGTCCTGTTGTTTCACATATTGTAAAAATCTGTTTGATCCTGTTGCCATTTTCTATGCTCCTTTATTGGTTAGAGATATCAGATCGCCACTCCACTCGTAGAATCTGAACATACCAGTCTGGGCTACTAAACGTATTAAAAATACGAAACCTCTGTATCCGTACTTCAACCCCATCCAACGCCAAGACAAGTCCTTGCTTAAAATACTGGTGCAGCTCCGCTATGATACTCTTGATAAGCGCTTTACCGTCGCCTCCCGGCACAGCCACGGACAACTGGTAAAATCCAATCTCCCGGATTAGACTTTCTTGGCCTACTCCTACGGGGGCCGAAGAAGCCGGTACAAAGTTCCCTGCTATATACGGAACTCCTGTTACGGGAGTATATTCCATATTCCCCCATTGGACATTCTCCATGCCTATGGTTGTTAGGGGGTCGTTCGCGTATTCCATCAAACGATTATTCAATACTGCTTCGATATCGTATACAGTCATCTCTCCCCCATAAAACGCATAAAGCATTTTAGCACATACATAAAGGATTACTCTTCTTGTTTAGGATAGCGGAAAGGCAGGTTACGGTTGGTTATATCGGGCTATGGCATCTGAGATAATCTCGCTCCATCTAAGAGCAGTAACTCCTACAATACCTTGAGGGGCTTGAAGGGAATACCCACCACTAGAGCGTATCTCTGTTTCACCCGTGTAAGGGTTGTAAGAACCTACACGAGGAGGATTAGGATACAGACCAAACTCAAGAAAAGGCATAGAAGGGCAGCTGTTAGTGATAAAGACATCCGTCTTTGCTGTCACAGGAGTGGATTGTATTTCTGCACGGAGAGTGGCTTTAGTAGAAGACCCTTCGTAATCTGCTATTCCCTCACTGTAAGAGGTGTCAGGCCCACCAACCCCTAATCGCCAATTTGCACGAGTATTCCCCGATTCTGGGTCTTCTGGAAAGAATCGAGGAGTTCTATCCACAAGTTCTTCTGCTACAGTTTTTGCAGCATGCTTCACTATCATAGTGGGTTTCTTGAGGGCTTTGTCTATCTTCGCTTCTAATCGATGTAAAGCAGCCTCATTGTTAAACGCCATTATACCCTCACTTGAGTCTTGTATACGATATCCACACCACCTGGCGCAACTGTCTGATTATTCACAAACTGATACTCTTTTCCATTCACTAAAAAAAGATCCCCCATTTGGGGTTGAGGTATGCCCGTCGAAATCAACAAAATATCGTCTGCTCGTATCAACGTCCCATCAACAGCTTCAGTATCATACGTCTTGACAATTCCGAAACCTTCATACTCAACCTGTGTCTCTGTAGGCTCGGTGTCATATTGCGTCCCAATATCATCTACCCAATAGTACTTCATGGTAACAGGGTTGTAGACCCGTGTGTATGTTACGGTATCTTCTGTTCGGTACACCACAATAGGTTGTCCAAATTCCTTGATAAGAGGTAGAGCTACTGTATCTCGGATATTACCGTAGTCAAAAGCCATTACCCATTACCTCCAACCCGTTGAATCCGAAGCTCGTAGTAACTGCCCATACCTCCCGTAATCCGGGAAAGGGCGTCTTCCACTAAGGTAAAAATGTCACGGTGGTTTGCATTATTACTTGAGAAGCGTTGTTCTTGCTCAACAGCGCCTTCGACTCTCTGTCGATTGTACGTCAGCTCACCAGACGCACTAAGCACTGGTTGGAGTGCAATTCCTTGTTCCACTAAATAGACCAACTCGACGGTGGCAATCTGTACCTCTTTCGGTACTGCGTCGATTGCAATCTCCGCGCCATCTACGTATTCTGCTTTCTCTCGGGGCCATTCAAGTGCTTGAGTAGTCAACCGTCGTGTGCCGGGGAAACGTCTGCGATATTGAGCATCTATAAATAGAGTCGCACGAACGAGCCGCTGTTCAATAGTTTCAGCAGTCAGTTCTGCATAGTTGTATCCCAATAGATCAGAGATGGATTCAAACGTGGTTTGATCAATATAGGAAGTAGCATCGGGGAGTCCTACCCCTGTTTCTGGTACGAATAACATACATCCTCCTATGCTCTAGCCAACCAAACATCCCGCATCTTTTCGACATACAATTTTTTCAACTCATCTTCACCCGCAAAACGCAGTGCGCGTCCATCAACGCCAAACCGCTCCTTCAACTCATCTTTCATCTCGTCCATTGGCTTAGCAAGCGCGTCCTTAATCATGACATCAAACGCATCTGGTTCTTTGTCTGAACTGTTCGACGTTTCGGGGACGGGAGTTTCAATCTTCTTGATCTCTTGTTTAACTTCGTCGGTGTGGGGGTTCTTCTGCTCAGGGGAAACAAAACGAGGAGAGGTTTTATCCTCTCCCCGCTGGAACGCTAATAGTTCAGCCCGAGTTTTGAACCACCTACCTGTCTTTGTATCGAGGTAAGTGCTCATATCTCCTCCTAGGGGATCTGTTACCGTGCGACGTATTCAACCCAAGCGCTAACCGCTCCGGTCAAGGCAGCATCGTCATTCACAATCTGGAGCTTGCCTGAAGTCGGAAGATCCGAAGTGGGAGCAAACCGAAGAAGCTCACCTGCCGCAAACGTATCACCCGTTGACGCAGTACCAGTTGCACTGAACAGGGAAACCGATTCTGCATACGAGTCACCATAAAGGTAATCAATCGTGAGCACCTGAGTCGCCGCAAGTACAATAGCAGTATCGACGTGAATCACAATCTCAAGTCCCAACTGAGTCTTCCCTACGTTAAATGCCGCAGAGGCGACTGTATCGTTCGCCGTAACCGTCTGACCGTCAAAAATCAGGTCAGGGGCGGAACGAACATCCCTAACACCCAAATAATCTTCAATTGCTTTTGCCATTATATTCTCCTTTTAATCAGCCTAACGCGACGTAAATCGCCGCGTTAGGAAACGGTCGTCTTAGGAAACCGTTACGTTAGGTTCATCGCCCTTCTTAAAGTTGTAAGAAGACAACATCGGGATACCGTTCCACGCATCAACCGTAAAGCGAAGGTTCTGATCAGCCGTAGTAAGCTCAATCTTCTCCGTCTTATACTTGCCAAGCGCAGTCTTAACCTTCGGGTGCATGAGCATCATGGTATTTCCACCCATCGCTCCACGAATAGCCGCAACAGCATCATCCATCTGGTAAGCGGTCGGAAGATCCCAGTTCGTATCAACCGCATCCGAGATGTCAATGTTTGCAATAACTGCCACATTCCGTGGGTTTCCTGCAAGAAGTCCAAAGTGCGACTTAATCCGGAGACCGTATCCCAGAACCTTACCCACGCTTGCTTTCGTATGATAGAGGCTACCACCGTTAATGGCCTGCATATCAAAAAGCATACCGTTACCAAACCCACTCGGGTTATACAGTCCGTACATATTGTCCATTTCCCACTTTACAAAGATAATGGAGTAGTTAGTACCACTGTTCCCGCCTGCGCTCATAAGATGTTCAGATTTGTGCGTCAACTCACTGTCGTTGTAGGCTTGGATGGCCCGAGCACGAAGGAAGTTGTAGAGCATAGCCTGTTCAGTCCGAGCACCCGTGTGCTTGAGGATATGGGGCATCTTACGTGCGAAGTAATCCGCAGCGGAGATCCCAAGTTCATTGATCTTGTCTTCTCCAACCTCAATCTCACCGCCGAGCAATCCGACCTTGGTGTTTTCCACCCGCGTTTCGGCGTTAATGCTAGGAAGTTCCTGATCCAAATCTACGAACGAAGCCGCGTCTGCATCCATCAAAACTTCATACTGGTGACTGAGACCAGAAGTCGTCGGTTGCATGGGCATCATTCCGAGGATCGGAGCCTCTTCCAGAACATAGTCAACAAGGTCCGGTTGTTTTTCTGATCGCTGAATTGCGACCTCTCGAAAAATATCTTTAAGTGCCATTAGTTACTCCTTTAGAGTTTATTTTTTGCCTGGGAAACCTAGTCCCGCAATGGTGTCGGAAAGCGATACTCTACCACCACTTCCACCATCTGATCCATTCGCTCCGCTACCACCTGACCGCTTCTTGATCCGACGCTTCCCTTCGTCAGTTGACGGAAAGATACGTTTCCAATCTTTCAGCGGCAATCGCTGTTGTGGATCTCCCGGATTAGGAAGCTCAATCTGAACTTGCCCCTCCGCTTCCACATACTCAATAGTAGCACTGTGCCGGAGCCCACTCAGCCAGAACGGGTCCGTCTCGACGTTCAACTCGCTCAACGCTCGACTAATCTCAACGGCGGCAAGGGCTTCGATATGTTTCGTCCGCAAATCCGTGTATGCTTGTGCTGATTCTTTCTCCGCTTCTTCTTTATCTTTGAGCTTGGGTAGCAACTCTTGTTCCATTGCTTTCCGGCCCTGCTCATACGATTGTTTCTGAAGTGAAGAGACATCCTTATTCTTTTCAGTGTTACCAAGCTCTGCCTGTTGCTTCAATTCACTCCACGCCTCAAGGGTGATTCCCTCTTCATTGAAAGCATGTAGTTGATCTTCAAGTTGCTTGTGCTTGTCTGCAAGAATCTTCTTCTCCGAGAGAATCTTCTCTTTGTTCTCAATAACACCAGAAAGATTAGTCTGCACTACTGCATCCAAACCTTTTTCGATTTCCGTCCAAACACCATCGCCTTTCTCTGAAAGGGCTTCACCGAGCTGATCTTGAACCAGCTTCTTAAATTCTTCAAGCGTCATACGTTTGATCTCCGATCTGATAAATGATTTTGTATCTAATTATCGTAATTAGACCCACGAGTAGAAACCTACAAATATGTAGGTTCTTACATTCTTGGTAAAGTATACTACAGAACCGTAAATACCTACTTATAGGTGACTTAATTCATGTCCCGTAGCTGTTGAATAGTCCTTCTTTGTCCTCGAACAGTATTGACATCTGATATGTCTATAACCCCCTTCCGATACAACTCGTATCTCCGGGGACCCAGTACCTCTAATTTCGTAGCGGAAGTTTGTCGTTCAAACCACTCAGCAAAAGTGGGTGAATTAACAGCCGCATCTCCTTTGAAGATTGGAACAGTTTGGGACCGGCAACGGAAGTGGCCTGGAGGGTGTTCTTCAGAAGCAAGTGTGGAATTCTCCGGATCATCATAGTACCACACTTTCATGTGTCGTTCTTGACAATAAGCTGTCGTTCTACTGTCAAGAACAGAAACCCATTGATATCCCTGAAACAATCTCTTGTTCCGATTGTAGAAAGCCTGTTTTGCTAAGGAGGCCACAAGCGCTACACTTGTTAGAGAGACTGCGTTCAGAACCTTCTGATTCTTCTCCACCGTAGAGGTTAGATATCCTTCAGCGACAGATTCCTCTTCAACAATCGTCCCGAGCCTATTCACCACATCATTGAGTTGCCGTCTCAGTAAATCAATGTGTGAGGCGTACATTGCATCCAGTTGAATTACTCTTCCATTCTCTGTTGCGTGATATTTGGCGAATAGTCCTCGCTGTAAGTTTGGGGGATCTCGAAACTCCGCAGAATCATCTACCTCAGAAACAAGATTCTGTTGTCTATCGTAAACAGCCTTCCCCGTCTCCACCAATTGATCCTCTGCATACGAACGAAGATTCTCTTCATACAGGGCTATCTCTTCATTCAACTCCGACATCAATTGCTTTCTTCGTGAAAGGGTAGGAGTGCTTCCAAATTCCGGACGCAGGATTCTTGCAACACGACGTACCATTAGACGATACGCCGCTAAAGCCTCGTCAAAGTATTGTTCACTGTACTGATCAACAAGAAGACCCAATAGCACAGCCTTGTCGAGTAATTCATCTGTCCGACTCATACGTTAGCTTGACCTCACTCTGGCTTTCGTACCTCGCTCGGGCACAGTCACATCGGCTCCCCTTCCAGCGGTTATAGGTTCGCCACCTTCCCCTTCTGGTGACGTCTCATCCTCTTGCCGGAAAAACGGATTGTTTGTAGCACCTTTCACAATCTGCTCCATAGCTACTCCAAGGATTTCATCTTGAGTCTTTCGTAGAGCTTCCCATTCCTTCTCTTTCGTCCATCCAGTTGGATAAATCTCACGTCTCTCTAAGTTGTAATACAACGTATCGAGGGAGATTCCTCCCTGTTGGTAGGCAGTAATAAAGTTTACCAAGTCTGCTCCGGTCAAGGAGTTCTCTGCAAGATCAGTATTGATATTGATGATGACTTCCAGATCTTCCTGACTATATTCAGGCCAGAACGGACGAGCCCAAGAGATAGCGTCCTGAATGACATGGTTCATCGCCACATTCAGAGAGGCTAAGAAGTTTTGAATAACAGACGCTTCAGCAGAAGCCGTAATCTCTGCAACAGACGCAGAAGGAAGATACCGCTGTTTCTGAGAAATTCTCTCAGCTCCCAAAACTGCCAATCGAGCTTCTTTCAAGATCATCTCTTCTCGAATGGACGAGTCCGAAGACGGCTCCAATAGGACTGGCGTAGAATCTTTTGGAGTAGCGATTGCACCACCAACACGAGGTTGTCCGTATTCTTGGGGGTCCCATCCCGGATATGCGATTGTCTTTAGTGACACAAAATGCAATTCATTTTCAAGGTCTGCACTATTCCGATAATGACCCAGATTCACATTTGCAAGGTCTGAGATCATTGGAATCCTGATTCTTGTGTAATCCATGCCTTGGTCGGACAGAACATAAAAGGGGATATGTCGGAAATACTCTCCATCATTCATAGGATAGGTGATCGATTCTGCAACCAAAGGACCAGAATTTCCAGCGAACAAACTTTCAGCTTTAATTCGTATGTTCTTGTATCTCCGGTTTTGAGGGTCTTGCCAATTCTCCAAATAAAGGATACGATATCCAGCAGTAATCTGGGTTTCCAGTGTTCCATCTTTGAACGCCTGATAGGGTTCATATAGAACATAAAGAATAGGGAGGTCTTCTCCGTTCTCTTTCACGGTAAACCAGTTCAGAATGCTCTCAGCGGGATAGAGCGACAAAACAGGGTGGATCTTTCGTTGCTCATACTCAAACACCGACATTTCATCCTCAATCCGAGGCATATCTACAAGAATACCCAAACGATTCGTAACAATGATCTCTTCTGTGATCTGGTGAGCGAGTTCGTTTATCCCCTTCGCATCAACAGTCATACTGTTTAGATACTTCTGTATAAAAGCATCCAGTTCAAGAGACTCTTCATTATTGTAATAGGCTTTGAATGACACAGGTTTCCGGAAAATCATCCCAAGATACGCCTCAACAGTTCGGTTCGTAGCCCCATAAAACTGTGCTCGCATCTTGTATTTCTCATACTCGGAAGGAGACTGGCTATTGAGCATGGGGAGGTAATCCTGTCCTCGTGCTTTTACTTTCTTTTCTCCTGCATAGCAATCCCGACATTTCTGCCATTCGTCTCGCATCTCAATATAGTCTGGGTGCAAAACTTTGGGATTGAAAGAAATCCTTTCACCCTCTACAACGTCAGCTAAAAATTCAAAAGCCATATTTATTCTCCTACAAGCCTTGGATAGTCAGCGGAATAAACTCTCCCGCTTGGGTCATGCAAATATAACGCACCACATCGTAGGCATGGTCTGGAACGTGGTTTGTCTCAACATCCTCTGGATTGGTCTCAGAACGAGGAAGCTCTGGAATAGTAGCTATGCAGTGCCGGACGTTCTCAGTAAAGAACAAACCCCTTTTGTCGTCCCCGTAAGCATAGTAGTTTACAGCAGCTTGCAAAAAATCTCTTACCAGTGATAATCCTGTAACCCGGCTACCTGTGCTTTGGTCGGCCATCTCAAACAGAGTACGTTTATTGTACTGCCAGTGGAAGGATCTGTCTTGTTTTGACACTTCTTCCATGTAACCGTTATATCCTGCTCGTATCAAGTTATCAATAGTGTCGTGCGTTCCTCCGCGTTGCTGGAATATCTGACGATCTGCCGGACCCGCTTTAATTCTGCCCCGCCAAGGCACTTGAGACTCGAACTCCGCTATCTGCCTTCCTACCTCAGTTGCGGGTTTCCTGTTTCCTGCGTTCTCATCCTCACCGTCCCAATTGTAAATCTCATGTACAATGATGATAGAGCCTTTCGGAATCAACAGCTCCTCTCCGGTGACAGTATGTAACAGTTCTCCTGTAGCCTTCAAAGCATACAGAACCACTGAAGGGTGAAATGTTCCCCAGTCTAAAGCTCTGAATATACTGGCATTGAGAGGAATGACCAGTTGGGGAAGAACGTGAACCTCATGATCCCACACATCGGACACAGCTCCTCCGTCAATAATATCCCACGAACCCTCTAAGAGACGTTTTGCCCAACTGCCCCCAATCCCTAAAAGGCGGTCTGCATAGAAGGGATCTTCTTCTATGATAACAGGATTATCTGACAAAAAGGCAGGAATAAAAACTCTAGACATACCTCCCTCTTTAGCGGGAGCATCCCATATCATATTGGGCGGTGCCGGATCAACAAAAGATTTCTTGAAGAAAGAAGCTCCCACGCCTCCGGGGTTCGTAGCGGAGAGGATGAAGGGGATCTTTCCTTCGCGGTAAAATGGTACTCGTTTCTTCACTTCGTTGTGGTCAATACGTAGACCGCCACTACGAACACGTGTTCTGAGAAACTTATACATAGAACCACTGATATGAGTTGCCTCATCAAGAAGAAGAACGTGGATCTCAGCCCCCTGATACAAATAAACATCCGACTCGTGTTGAATGTGTCGTAGGAATATCTGTGAAACACCTCCCCCCTCGTGCTTAAAGTCAATCCGACGATCACTCATATTTATAGAGATACGTCCAGACTGAACCCACGGATCAAGCAAAGCTACAAACCCATTCGGTCCCCACATGTGGTTCTGCATCAACTCAGAGTATTTTCTTCGGAATATGAAAATAGAGAGCTGAGGAATAGCAAGAGCATACATGATGGCGACGTACCGGAGCAGGAAAGAGTTATGAGTTGGAATGAGGTGTTCCCCCGCCAAATACATGTGGGACTCAGAATCTACCTGAATACATTGCAGTGGTACTGAGGGGATTTCCTCTACCGCAGTGATCTGCCAATACGCAGAATCATCCTCTTTTGAATCCACGGAGGATTCCGTCTCTTCTCGCCGAAGAGGTTTTGCTTTATGAATAGTGTGATTGGGGTTTCCATCTTCTGTGATCTGAGTTTCAAAGATTTCTAAGGTATTCCGGAGCCTGTACGGGACAGGTCGAGCCGGAGCGTGCATATCGTTCGCCGCTCTCTCCGCTACTGTTTGAGTCCCCCAATCATGATTCTCTCCGGCAACAATCGTAATATGCCCATCGAACCACAGTCTGAAAGTACGTTCTTGTATCACTTCAGACTTAGCGACTACTTGAGTAGGCCATCCTGTTTCATCAAAAACAAGATCTCCCACCTCTACACTTTCCATTGTCTGCCAACCTCTGTTGGCTGTAAGTAGGGGAGTAAAGAGTGCTAACGCTTTTCCACTTCCTGCGGCACCTCCATACAGTATCTCGTTTGCCTCAGTGGTTAAGGCGGCATACTGCTTGGGAAACAGTTGTAGATTCATAAAGTCAGTAGGGGATGAAGTATCACTCATTCGTCTTCGGCCTCTACCTTCTTAGCCATCCGGGTTGTCTTTACTTCACTTCCGGGACCCCCCATGACAGCGATATTGATGGTGGGAAGAGAATTACCAACATTGTTGATTTCTTTCCTGTCTACCAACATGCCTGTCAACTTCGCAAGGAACTCCATGCTCTTGTGGCGGTCAGCGAACTTGAAATTCGCAACAAAACGATCCGCATCTTTTCCGAGATACTTGAACTCTATTCCGGTGATCGCTTTTGACACATCTTCTGGAAGATTTCTAATCTTCTCTGCAATTTCAATAGCAGAGTCCCCTACAAGAGCATCAGCAAAGTCACGAATATCATAGGTTGCCATGAGGTGCGTGTTCTTATACACATCGTCCTGAACCTCAGACTTCTTTCTGTTCTTGTAGATACTTTCAAACTGAGCGATGGCATTCTTGATCTTTGGGTTCTTCATCAACGTAGTGGTCGTTACACCCATCACGTTTCTCGCCTTTTTTGCGGCAACACTTTGATTGTATTCGTCCTCAATCAAAGCTCTCTTGTCGGCAACATACCCAGCATCCATACCAGCAACACGGCGGTTCCCGTCTGTACGTACATAGTGATACACAAAGTCCCTTTGTTTATCAGAGAGGGAAAACTCTTTCTGTAAGCGAGTAAGGGCCTCTTCCGGATCTTCCTTCTTGCCTAAAATCTTATCAATACTCACAGCCATAATGATGTCTCCTTCAGAAGAAGGAGTATAGCATATAATATATCTTAATAACTTAACGAAGAAAAAGACCGCCGAAGCGGTCTTTTATTGCGAGTGTGAAATGATAGTAATTGCTATCATTATGTGTGGAGAAGGCTCCTACTGTAAGGAAACCCTCTCACTATCTTTGGAGGGGTCTTGTCGGATCTCAATACCGAAGATCTTCTTCACAAAGTCTCGAAAAGAAATATCCTTCTCATACGACCGTTCTTTCTGATACACTTTCCACTCTCGTCGCCAATGTGCTCTCAAGTTACCACTCATACAACGCCCTCCTTCAAGGAACTCTTTAGTCTTTGTGTTTTTCCCTCACCGCATCTCCGCCTTTCTGAGTATCAGGTCAAACAATCTGGTATCCGTACAAGTAAAGGACTTCCATCTTAATGGATTCCACGGGCTTGGGAACTTCAAAAGATGAAACCCTTTCTCCATGATTTTCTGATACTGTTCTTCCGTGAGTTTAGCAGAGAACAAAACAGTTATCACTATCTGGTTCCAATTTTGTTTCAGTACATGCGTTCTATAGGCACTCTCAACAGACAAGACTATATACAGGAGCAGTACTCCTCCTCCGGCAATCCACATCATGGCTGCGTCGATATCTTACGGTAAAGCTGATATCCGGCAAAATGATCCTCAGCCCATTCACCAGTAACAAAAAGCTGATCCCCATCTTTTAGCTCATAGAAACTGTCTGTAATTTCTTGCTCCCTAAAACGGATCTCCGTCCGCCTGCCATGAAAATCAAGCCCCCAAAGTACAAAGGGAGCGCCCCCTTCGATATCAGCGTAATGTCCCGGCTTTTGCATAAAACTACGAATCTTTGTAAAAATAGTCGCTTTCATATATCCTCCTGAAAATGTGCCTCTTGAATACTTAGTTCTTCTAAGTACCTTTTCTCTAAATCCTGCTGCTTCTCTTGTGAACCAACATGCTCTTGCACTAAACACCATTCCTCAAACCGGCGTCGATATTCCACTCGGTCGTCCTCTTTCATGTCTAAAAACGGTCTGCTCGAAAGAGAACTCTTCTTCACGATACTTCCTCCTCGTTTGTTTTTGTGTAGGGGGAAGGAACAACCGCCCCCTTGGGCAGGGTTGTATTACGAGACACAAACGCGCCTTTTTCAATTACAGAATCATCCCCCAAATGAACAAACTCTTGAATTACGACGTGATCATCAATGTGCGTATTTCGCTGTATACAAGAGCACTCGCCGATTGAACTCTGTCCCCCGACATATACACCATATTCAAGATCCACCTCCCGAGCAATACGTGAACCTCGCTTTAGCGTAACACTGTCTCCAAACATACAGTGACTTCCAACAAAGACGTTCTCTTCAATAAGAATCCGGGAGCCGAGAATAGCAAAGGGATCAATCACAGTATGTTCCCCCACATTACAGAAATCTTCAATTTCTACCCCATCCCCAATAGTGACATTATCAGCGATAGTCACGTACTGCCCGAGATACACTCCCTCTCCTATTAGGACATTCTCGCCGATCTCTATTCCTGCTTCTTTCAAGGAATCCTTGAAGGAAGGGTTGTCTTGATCCAGCGTATAGTACTCTCGGTTTTCTGCATCGTAAACCCATATCTCACGCATTTCAAACTCCTCTACTGAAAATACTTTCGACTCCGCGCCACTACTTTCTGGACAATAGGACTAAAGAGACCCACGTCTTCGTGGATAACACCGGTTTTCCACGGCACACCTTTCTTCGCTCGTCCGGCAGCAATCTCTACTCCAAGCGCCTTGCGGAACTTATCGTGAGGGTTACACTGGCTGACACCTACCTCATTCTTGTCAGTCGCAACAACCACGCCAATGGGATTGTAATTTTCATCTCGGACATACTGGATAATCATCTTTTGCTCCTTGGTTATAAGATACCATTTCCTTGGGTGCCTGTCAACCACTCTGGACAGTTTTCTTTTATCCAATCAATAGAATTGACGGTAACTGTTTTTACCCGCTCGACTGGCTGACCATCATACTCAGAAACAACTGTCTGAATGAAGAGATTTGCCGCCTCACGCATCTTCGACGTAACCTCTGGCGCAGAACCTTCAGCGGAGCCATAGTGTTCGTCTAAGTCGTCGAGAACAACGTTGATTATCTTCTCGTGTATGCGGGAAGTGGGGAGGGGTTCAACAATCACAAATCCCTCTACCACCACTGTCTCAGGCCAATCCCCTACATCCATATTCCCTAAACAAGCCTCAATAGCTTCATCTGTGTCAGTATGAGTAAGAACGTCTGCCCCTTCTGCATCCCAATAATCTATGTGCATATCCCCTCCTTAAATCTTTTCCTCTGTTGATAAGTACGAATAGAGAGAGGCATAAAGCCCCTCTCTAACCTACCTCGCCGCGCCTGCCCTGCCTTGCCGTGCCTCGCCGTGCCAAGCCGCGCCTCGCCCTGCCATGCCTGCCACGCCCAACCTAGCCGGGCCTGCTACACCGTCACCGCGTCACGGGCTAAATCAAGATGGTGCTGGGCCTCGTTTAATTCCTGTTCTGCCAGATAGCGGTAGACTTTTGCTTTGTGCGACAGCTCGCCGATTGCCTGCT
>Ga0306898_1000336_pt1 | contig 19127 bp, 21 predicted proteins | sample AntRauMFilla1564_FD_190424 | JGI IMG/M metagenome (GOLD analysis project Ga0306898, IMG submission 190424) | Saline lake microbial communities from Rauer Islands, Antarctica - Metagenome Filla 1 #564 (v2) (version 2) | ecosystem: Environmental > Aquatic > Non-marine Saline and Alkaline > Saline ...
TCTCGAAGTATCCAATAATGCTGGACTTCCGGAGTGCAGCGAAGGCGGATCGAAATGAATCTCTGATCGAGGCTGCGGCAGTCGATGCCGAGAGGCTGATCGACCCGAATGCCTTATCGAGGTATCCAGTAATGCTGAACTTCCGGAGTGCAGCGAAGGCCGATCGGAACGAATCCCTGATCGAGGCTGCGGCGGTCGATGCCGAGAGGCTGATCGACCTGAAAACCCTCTCCAGAGAAACCGTTAAGCCGTCTTTCTTTACCGCAGCGAAGGCCCGGCCTATTGAAACCCCTAAGCTGGTGAACCCTTCTCCGAGGGGTTTCAGACGGGCTTGGGCCAAGCGGAGTAGCTTAGTAATATTCTTAAAGGGTTGTTCATCCACCTGGAAACCCACCGCTCGGCGGCGTTCAAACCTGCCCAGCAAGAGATTCTTAAAAAATCGGCTAAACGTCGGCTCAACTCCTTCTCTGTTCGGCCCCGTTGTCGGTCGATTCTTTTGCGAAACCCCCGCTATTTCAGCGACAGATGAAGCCGCTGCCGAAATGCCCGCTGAAATGCCAACTACGGCTCTACTCGAGCGGAACGAATCGAACGCTGCCTGCATCACCTTAATGGCTGCTGTTGCTGACGCGGCCGTCTGGACAAAAGCGCCAAAAGCGATAATGGGTAGTGCTGCCGTTGATATCGCTATGCCGAGCAGTGTGAATGCCGACGCCATGCCCAGCAAGACAACTGTGCCTGCGGCTACATTAACTACCAACCCCTTGTTGTTCACGACGAAGTCCGAGAATCTGGTTGTTAGATTGCTGACAACCTTTATAAGTCCCATCAGAGGCTTAACTAACGCATCACCGATATTAACACCCAGGTTCACTAGCTTGGATCTCAGGAGTTCAATTGCACCGGGGAAGTTGCTCTCCAACTTCTTTAACAAATTGTTCAGAAACCCCGGAGCAACATCAAGGTCGTCCATCGCTTTTTTGACGGCGGGAAGCGCGTTGACGAGCAGCGCTACGCCTTGCGCCTGTCTTGCTTCAAAGACAGACCCGATCGTACTAAGTGAGTTGAAGTCAATGATGCCCAGCTTCTCGAAGGCTTTGCTGATCTTCTCCAAGAACCCTACCACCCCTACAAAACGCCCCGTGCTGTCGATGAAATCGTCAGTAGTCAACCCTAACTCGGCGAGCGCGTCGCGGGCCTTCGGGGTCGTATTTGCAAGCGCAAGCATCATCCCCCGCAGAGCGGTACCCGCCATAGAAGCGTCTTGGCCCCGGTCCTGCATCACCTGAATAACGGCGATCAGCTCCTTCATGGGCAGGTTGACCTGCTTAGCAATGGGTCCGACGATCTTGATCGACTGGGCTAAGTCGGTCATTGAAAGCTGGGCATTCGTAACCGCAGCGGTCATAACCTCTACGTCACGCCCCAGCCCGTCGAGTGCGTTCCCCGCACTGTCAAAAACTGTCGTGTTGATAGGCCGTCCTAGCCCCTTGACCATGTTCAGGATTTGGTCTGTTGTCTCCTCAATTTCCCCCGTTGCAGCCACAAGAGATGCGCTAACCACTGGTCCGATGGCTGCCAAAATCCCCTGCGCATCGAGTCCCCCCTTCGCCAGAACTTTCATGCCCTTGGCAACATCGACAGCAGTGGCCATCGTATCGCTGCCTAACTTTAAGGCTTCTTTGCGGAGCATCTTAAATTCAGTTGCCGTCAACGAAGCAAATGCGTTAACCGTGCCAAACTCTTTCTCGAATCCGGACATCGCTTTTATGGCTTGAGCGAATGGCGCTGCCATTACGGCGCCAAGAGCCCCCACACGGAAACCGGCCCTCGCTACGCCCTCCCCTAGACTTCGAACTTGCGTGCCAAGCGATGAGATTTGGCGACCTGCGGACGCTAACCCGGAAACACTTCGGTGGATATCCCTGAAGGCAGCATTGATCTGCTTATCGCCGTCAATTACGATCGAAAATACGGCCTGTCCAGCATCTATTTTATTCATAGTCGTTACTTAATTGAGTTCCGCATTTTATTGCGGAGCCAGACAGCCGCCTTCATGCCTGCCGGATTCATGAAAGGTCGCTTGGGGAATCTCATTGCTTTAGACCGGGACATACCCCTGTTTTTCCTCGAAATCTTAGCTGAGTTTGCATTGTGCCGACTCCGGTACTTTCGGCTGGCCTTGCCACCCGTTTCGTGGATGTTAGGTACCGGGCGACTCATCATCTTAGATCCAGCTAACCAGTGTGGCCCCACCCTAACTTCATCGCGGCTCCGGATGTAGTAGTAAATTTCCCGCAGATTAAGTTTACCAGGAGACCTGACGTATGGCGGTGAACCTGGCGCTGAATACCTGCCTTTTTGAAAATAGGATTTACCTTCCGCTGCACGGCGGCCCGTCCGGTAAGAGACTCGCCGTCCGTACAACCGCTCTCTTTTTGTGGCATTTTTAAGGGCCGTTTTGCGTGCGGGCTTCATGCTCCGAATCGCAAACTTTCGCGTAGCGCCCGCTACATCATTCAACCACTTGAAACGGGCCTTACCTATCTTCTGCTCAATCTTTTTTCCGTTAAACCTGGATTTAATTTTTAGTTCGAGGTTTAACTTTGCCACGATGGGTACCGATCCCTAATTACCCCCGGTCAGAGCTTTTAGGATGTGAAGGTTGTTTGCCCGAAGGGGTGTCCCTTTCAAACTGCTGGCGTTCCCAGAGTTGGAACTCCTAGAGGGGTGTATGTCCTCGGGCTTAACAGCTTTCTGACCCTTGCCCCGGTTCACATTGCAAATGGTCGCTATCAAACTGCAAGTGTGGTTCCACTGAGTGTCCTGGGCAACCGTCGCCATCTGATATAACCGACCGTAAGTGAAAGGGCTCGGGTCTAGCTTCAGGATTCCGGCGAAATCCCAGATGTTGTCCCACCACTTGGCTCCAGTGTCACTTCCGGACTTCCGCTCAAGTTCTCTATCGCCTTGTTGACTTGGACGATGTAAGCGGAACCCCACGTAAAAAAATCGGAGACAGCCGCTTTAACGGCTGCATCAAGTTCGCGGTTCGCCTTCGCATCCAGTAGGTCGTAGAACGCAACTTCGGTCTCAACCCCGGCTGCTACGATCCGGTCTTCGAAGATCGCCCAGACAGCATTCGCGAGAACGATGGGGCTTGTGAACATTTGGCCCAGCAACCCCGATTCAATGTCACTGATCTCCATACCCTTCTCCGCCGCTAAGATCAGTCGGCCGGTCGTCAGGTTCAGTTGGATCGGAGGGAGGCCCTCCAGCGTCAGAGTCTTCGCCGGGTTCTCGCTCAACATTGTTTTGGTCATAAGTTCTTCCTCTTTGATAGGTTTTAATTGCTTCTAAAAAATCGGTGAGCCGAACTTCGGCCCTCACAGTACGATCGCCTAACACAGACTGTAATTCTGAATCGGCTTTGCTGAGGCTCAGCCCGATAAACTGGGCCTCCTTAACAGATACTCGGGTGGTCTTTTCCCCAGCTTTTATCCGGCCTTCTACAAACCGGAATAGCTGGTCAATACGTTCTGGTGTTGGATCTGCCATGGTTACGTTATAGTATAGGAGACCCACTCGGGTGAGTAGGTGTTTTGTGAATTTTCACGCCACAGGTCGGGTATTAGCGTCAGGTCCGCAACAACAGCGTCCTCAAGAGCCCTCGGCATGGAAAAACTTGTTACACGAAAAGCCCCTAAAAAACCCTGCCAAACCCCCGGCGTAGTAAGGTCGCCTTCCATGAAGGCTAGGGCTAATAGCGTGTCAGCGAAAAAAGCGTCCCTAAGTTCTGCAAACCGGGCATCGTTTGTGTCGTACGTTACTTGCATATCGATGGATGCCTCAATCAGTGTCGGCCGCTGCAATCTCCACCCGTTTGCTCTGCGGTCGGTTACGTCGGCAAGAGCCTTCTCAAGATTGACAGTTTCCTCGCGTACAATAGTTATGGGCCTGTTCCATATGGGGCTAGAGACTGATACGACATTGTATGTCCAAACGTCGAGGCCCAGTAAGCTCGAACCGATCATGGTATTTTTCTATTGTAAAGGATGTAACTTGGGTAATAAACTAAGCGGTAGTCACCCAAGTAGGGGCAAGCGGTGGAGAGCTGTCATCCAAATCCAGGGTCAGCGTAACGTCCACGACAACTGCGTCCTCGAGCGATCGCGGGGAGGAGAACGAAGTTACCCGGACGGCCGAGACAAGTCCTTGAGCACCTGCTACAGTTGCATCGCTGTCCATGAAAGCCATGATCAGCTTGGTGCTGTCGAAAAACGCCTCTTGAAAAGCTTCGAAATTGGTGTCGTTCGTGTCGTAGGTCAACTGCAAATCGATTGACCCTTCTTTGAGTGTGGGCCGTTGCAATCTCCACCCCGCCGCCCGACGATCAGTCACATCCGCGAGTGCCGTTTCGATGTTCACGGTCTCGTCGCGGATAATGCCCACGGGTGTAATATCCGTAAAAACGGGTGGGTTCGCCAAAGAGGGCAAAATGTACGTCAGAACTTCTAAACCGATTAGGTTTGAACCAGCCATTCCCATGAGATTATTTCCCGCTAATGAGGTTATATTGGACCAATACTCCGGACCTAAACTGCCCGTCGTTTTGGTATTTATCAAAATCAAAACGTTCGTCTTGGAGTGATTCAAACCCCATCGCAATCCGACCATCCGGAGCGGCCTGCTCAACGAAGCCTAAAACTCCGTCAAGAAAGTCCAAGTGATTGATCAACTTTGCTTCATCCCTGATTTGTTGGGGTGCTAAGATGACAAGCTGTATTATAGCTTTGTGCTGCCACCGTCCCCGGTCTGTTCGATCCCTCTCCAGGCTGTCGATTGACAGCCTAACAGTCAACTCAGAAACACGCTCGTCATCACCTAAACGGTCAAACGTGAATATCGTTTTTTTCGATAAAATAAAAGTCTCCGCATCAATCATCGACGCGAGATTCTTTGCTAAATCAACGTCAAGAGGCACGGCCTAGCACCTCGTCTCGCTTGGTATGGATTCGCCATGCTACTCCGAAACCATCGGATTCCTGGTAATGCGGGAGACCCGCCTCCCCCAGAACCCGCGATTCGTACACCAGGTCTCCTACTCTCTGGAGAATGATGTCCTGTCTCATGGGTTTAATCTGCCGGCCGTTAATCACTAGCAGAGATTGCCGGATGATGTAGTCCCGCTGAATAATCCGATCGATAACTCCCGATTGATTATCCTGGGAGAACTGAGTTTCGCCGACAATGGCTCTTACGGTCACCTCGCCTACGCCCTCACGGATGTAAGTTACCTCCGTTGATGCGTGTTTCTCCAGCTTATCGTGGAGAACGTTGGCAGCCCGCTCGAGCATGTTCATGAGAGCAGACGATCCTTAGAGCGTTCGATCGTTGAGCAGGAAGTAAACGTCCGCGTCACCGGTAGCCGCCGCATAAACGACCGTGCCGATGTCGAAGGTTCCCTCCGTAGCCGCAACGATTTCGTCTTCAGCCGCGTCGTAACCGCAAGCGACTCCGACGGCAAGGGCGATGCCTGAGTTGTTGGCCTTGTAAACGCCGCCGATGGCAAGCGAGGCCAGTTGACCGGCGGCAACGTCCGTGCCTCCGATGCCGACGAGACCAGCGGCTAACGCAACCGGGGTGCCCGCGACGTAATTAGCCTCAGGCGTGTAGTCGAGGTAATCCCCGGCTTGATGCAAACTTGCAGGCATTGTAGTAGTCCTTGCTTACTGCGAATGATGAGAACTAAAGTTGGTGTTCTGTTCGACTACCACTTTGAACCATCGGTCACCCCCTCGCAAGCGTCTGTGCAACCTCTTGCTGCAATGCTGGATTTACTTCGCCGAAGCAGCTGCGGCGGCGGCTGCACCCTTCAGCTTCGATGATCCACCTGACGTTTGTTTCGTTGGTCCGCCCGACGTCTGCTTACCTGTTGATCCCGGTTCTGCTTTCGGGGGTAGCAGTTGCTCGGTACCGCTCCCCTCGTCACTGGGATCGACTGGTTCTGCTTTTGCAGAAGGCAGTTGCTCGCGGGCGACGCTGCTTGCGAGTCGCAATAGAATGGCTGCGATGTTGGCAACGTCTTGCCCGTTGATGAAGCCGCCGTGCGCCGCCGCTGCGGTAATAAGGTCGTTCATCTGTTCGGTCTCTACAGACGTCAGATCAATTGAATTGGGCATGAGTTTACTTGGTGTTAAGGTGCGTCGGATGTCAGGACAGCGTGTCCGTGCTACGCCAGGATACGCTGGTTGCGGCGGGGGGGCAATACAATCAGCGCATGAAAAACCCTCCCTTCGGACAACCTAGCGAACCGAGGGGAGGGCGTATTCAATCACCGGTGGTGACCAAAAGTTGGTAAAGGAGTTGCGAGTTACGCCTTGCCTTTGGACTTGACCATGCATCGGGCATCCGCCATCGCTACGCCGAACGGCAGGCGAGCACGGAATGTGGCCCCGAGCATGTTCGGGTCGTAGTCGAACCGCTCGATCTGCGGAGTACGCTGACCCCGGAGGAAGGCGACTTGGAGGGCGGCAAAGTCGTCCGTGACACCTGCGACGAGGTACCACTGGGTCGTCTGAGCCGTTCCGCCGTTGAAGGCAGCCTGGTGCAAATAGGCACTGTAGGCCGGAGCGAACATTTGATGCCATTCGTTGTTGACGGGGCGGGTCCGGTCGGTCGACCCCGTGACCTCGACGGTCGCGCTGTTGTACAGGTTGCGGGCCTGGACGGCGTTCTGCGTCGTGGTCAACAGCACGCTCGGGGTGAGCATGACAGGCTTGCCCTCTCGATCGGTCTGGTTGGCGAACAAGCCCCAGGCTGTCGACAAGGAACTCGTCGACAGAGCCGAATCAGCCCCTTCGAGGTAGTTCGGTTGGTCGTTGCCGCGAACGTCTCCGTGGAAGAACTCAACAGCACTCGATGAGGTAGCAGCCGTCGGCGCCGAAAGCAGGGTCTGGATGACAGTCTGCTCAATCGCGTGGGCACTCATTCGGCCGAAGTGGCGGGACAGTTGCTGGAACGCGCCAAGGTCATCATTCGTAATCATCTCTTCAGTCAAGCCGATCAGCTTGGCGTGGTTGACGACCCGGTTCGAGAACGCGTCTTCCGACAGCGAACTGTGCTTGATCTCGCCGGAAGGTCCGACGGGTTCGAGGATGCCAGCTTCCGAGAGGCGGTACGAATCGAACTGTTTGAAGTCCGACGTGTCCGTCGTACTGCAAATCTGTGGCCAGATGCCCATGTTGTCTTCGTAGCTTTGCAACATTTGCTTGTTGGCAATGTTGCTCAAGATACCCGGCAACGAAACGGTCGAGGTGTTGCTAGCTTGAATGCTCTGCGAGCATCGGAAGGCAGTCTCGATCGTGTGGGTGTCAATGCGACGGCTGGGGATTTCTTCCCCAGCCGATTCGATCGAAGCGAAGACCAAGTCTTGAAGGCCGAAACCTTGCCAAGTCTTTTCGGTGGCCCTGTTCATAACCTCCTCAGTCTTAGCCGATCCGTGCTCGCGGGTGATCGAGGCGGCGATGCCGTCTTCTTGCATGCCGCCGGTACGTAACAGGGCGGCTTCAACGACGGCGCGGTCGAACGTGCGGCGGCGGAAACGGTTGTTGCCCGTGCTGGTGGCAGTCGACCGAGGTTGACGAGCTTCTTTAAGGAAGTGCAACTCAAGCGTATTGCGGTCGTACTCACCCGCGATTGCCTTGTCGAAGTGCGAGGCCAGGATCAGGCTGGGCACGAGTTCCTTGTATTCGAGGCGACAGGCTTCCAAGTCCGCGATGCGGGCGTCCTCAGCACGACGTTGCGATCGGACCTTGTCCAAGTACGACTTGGTGTCCTGGTCGGCCAACATGCCGGGGTCGATGCGGGAGGCGCTTGCAGCGATTTTATCGGCCTGAGAATCTTTCGATCCGGCATCTCCCTCCTCCAGTTTAGCCGCCTCGAGGTTTTTACCCTTGGTGACCATCGCGGCTGCAATCACCTTATCTTCCTCAGCTTTTTTAGCTGTGGCGGTCTCCTTCTCCCACATCGCTTTCAGCGAGTCGAGTTGCTTCTCTTCCAGGTCATCCGCTGCGAAGCCACTTGCTTCGAGCCATTGATTAAAGTCCATGCTTATTGCTCCAAAAGCAGCGGCTACACGCGCCGATGCGCGTTCATCATCACAGCCAATCCCGCAAAAACTCGTCTCCAGCCAACGCATGGCGACGATATAAGCGGGTCCGGAAACACTCCGGTTATTGACGTTTACAGTTTGGCCCGCATCGATCATTCGAGGGCGGCCCTTGATTTTTCCTCCGACACTTGCTTGCCACTCAAAACCCTTGGAGGCAGCAGCAATGATCTCACGCGAGGCTTCCGTATCGTGACTAATCACGCCGTCGGCAACTCGCATACCTGTCGCTTCGATTACCGGTCGACCATGGCCGACTAGTGCCCGAGTGTCGTGGTCTCTCAGGATTGGTTGTTGATTGGCGTTGCCGTGGACGTCGCACCGCCCGCAGTCGATGTAGACGGGCGCGTCAAATGCAGGCAGGCTCAGCGATCCGCCGTTGTATGCAGTGATGTCAAACGTCTTAGAACCTTTGCCGTCCTCACCCTCCGCAGCCGCCTTCAGCTCGATGGCAACGTTCGTGTCAAACCGCAGGTCAGCTCGGGGCGTTGATGCTCGCAAGCGAGTGCTCCGGTGACGACGGCTCTGCCGTTTCTTACTTGCCATGAGAATTTCTTTAGGGGAGGTGAATGTGAATGTAGTTCGCCTGGCCGACGTACTACTTGCCGTCTTTAGGTGCTGGCGTTGGTGCCGGTGCTGGCGTTGGTGCCGGTGTTGGCGTTGGTGCCGGTGTTGGCTTTGGCGTTGGTTCTGGTGCCGGTGCTGGCGTTGGTGCCGGTGCTGGCGAATCGCCTGTTGGAAGTTCGATAATCCGCCCGTTCGCGTGCCGCAGCGAGATCCGAGATCCATCAAGGGAGATCGCGATTACCTCACCCTCGACATTGCTAAGGGTTGCGGTTTGTCCGATTTTGTAAGCCATCTGTTCGTCTCAAAGTTAAAGTTTTGGCTGGGTTAAATTTCGTCCTCACGGGCCTTTCGCTTGGCGATATCATCCTTCATGCGCTTAATCAAATTAGCCTGCCGTAGCTGTGGGGGTTCTTGACCTCCACCACCCGCCCTCGAACTACCTGCTCCGCCGGTTGTTGAAGTCTCCGTAGTTGCGTCACGATCGAGTGACGTGCTTGCAAGCTCTTCCCCTTCCATCATGCCGAACGCGTTACCGTTGAAGTACGTTGCAACCGTTAACATCTTGCGATACTCGTCGACGGACATGTTGGAGTTCTCAGCAGCAATGGTGTCCTCTGTGTCAATGTCCAACCCACTGGCCGAGTAGATGGCAGCTCGGTGGGTAATACCACTCTTCAGTTTGAGTGCGTCCGCCTGGGCTTCCTTGACCGGATCACTGTGACTAAACCCGTCCCAGTTCCAAGTGTGCCGAAACTCGCGGGCGATCTGCGAAACACCGTGCTTGTGGACAGTATCAAGAACCTGACGGGAGACCGTTTTCGGCAGCAAACCCGGAACCAGTGCAGCCTCGTGCATCCACTCACTGAAGAGTCGGTTAAGGATTAACCGTCCGATCCGGTCTCGTTCCACCTTTAAGGCGTGATGGTACGTTTGGTGGTCGAGACGGCCAGAGGCATAGTTGTGGTCGGCGCTGTTAGCCGCCGCAATGTTGTACGGCATCGTTAGGCATCGAGAGATCTCGGCGATCAGCTCGTGCTTGAACATTGAGTACGTGGTTGACGGTTGCTGAGCTGCAATCTGGCGAATGTCCCAGCCGTTGGGCAGGACCGTGGCCGCGTTGCGCTCGAGCGAAACGGCGTCAAGCCAGAAGTCGTGCATCAGCGATTCAGCCTCAACATCGTACTCCTCGTTGCTGATCGGCGAATCAGTTGTCATAACAAGCGAGATGTTTGCAGCTGTTTCAGCAGCTGACACAGTCGCTAAGGTAAACCGTCGCATGAGCGCAAACAAGTTCAACCCGGTTTGCACTTCGCTAACACCCCGGTGCTGCTCGGGTCTGTCCGCGCGAAACCAGTGGATGATATTTCGGGCGTCGAAGGTGTCGTAGTTCACCTGACCCGAATAATAGGTGTGGTTGCCTGGGTGGTGCCTCAGAATGTCGTAAGCAACTGGGTAGCCAAAACGATCTAGGTGAACACCGTCAACGTAATTATCCTGCAGGTCATCACTACCCCAGGGTGCCTCGAGCCGATCGCACTCTAGCAACTGCCAATCAAGGGAAACCTGCGTATCCAAATGCGGGTTAACAGTGATCCGGCTTACAACTTCACCGTCGACAGTCTTGGACATCTTAGCGACATGCAGCTTGTCAGCTAACGTGATCGCCTGTGACCACTCGGTCCAGTGCTTCTGGATTCGCTGGTTGTGCTTCTCGTTCTTCAGCCCCATCAGTAGGCGGGGTCCGGTTCCGATGCAGTCATTCGCCAGCGTAAGAACGATTCCCAGCCCAATCGGATTGTTCTTGAGAACCTCGTAACGTGCTCGCTCCCGGATGATCTTACGGGCGGCCGGGGTAGCCGTGGCATCTGCCGAATTACCGTCCGTGTACGCCCAATGCCGCCGGTTAAGGTGGTTGGTGTCTGCGGAGTCGTAACCGTATCCGGCTTGGATGTTGCCCCCGCTACCGCCCCTGTTCGGGCGTCGGCTGCGGTGCGATTTTTCGTAACCGGGGTGTGGTTTCGCGGGCGGTGCCTCGTGCGAAAATTGAACCCCGACAATCGCTTCGGTTGTCATGTCTTGAGAGGTCAGCAACTCAGTGCCCCCTAGCGCTCGGGGGGCGAATCTTCAGCAGTGAGTTGCGAAGAACCGTTCGCATGTTTTTCCTGCCTTGGATACTCCGCTCGTACTTATCGAGTGCGATCAAGTCCCTGAGGTCTTGGTTCGTAACGGCACCCTGATCACCTTCTACCCGTTTGGGTTCAAGGGCAAGTGCGCGAAGTGCATCGAGGGGGTCGGGTACTGGCTCAGACATGTCCCGAGTATTGCATCTATCTTTCGCATTACCAGAACCGTAGATGCTGCTCTACCCATTACTGGAATGTTCACTCTGCCCCGGCATCCGAACCCACTGGCGTAACGAAGTGAACCGGGTACACCTGCGGTGGGTTTTCTGGATCATAAACGAACTCGGTTGTAACGAATTTTCGCTCGCACCCCAAGCACTTCAGATGCCGCTTCTTCTGGACGGACACCACGCGATCAGTGTGCTGCACACGCTGTGTTCGGTTGGAGCAGTAGGGGCACTTGAAACCCCTGTGCAACCGGGGAGATTCCTCTTGGCGAAACTTAACCCGCATCAACCCCCGCTGGGTGATCTCCTTGCCGGACTCCCGCTGTTCCGCGAAATACCGCTCGACTTCTCCGTCTGGAATAGACGCCAGCTTTTGCCACCGCTCACTCTGCTTGTGAGACACCCCCAGCTCTGACAACGAGTCCTCGGTGCTGAATCTATTGGACTTTTTCTTCATGGACAGAAGCATCCGCCCAGCACTCCGCTCGCTCTGCAACTTCATTTCTGCCAAATCATTCAGCAGTTCAAGCGACTCCCCCGCGCTAGCCGCGTACGCCCGGAACGCCTTGACTCGCGAACGAATATCCTTCGCCGCATCAAGATCCGGTGCATGGCAAATTGCAGCCCTGAGCCTGGATATGTAATGCATCTGGCGTTGGTCGATCAAGCCGGTCGAGTCTGGTGGTGCGTCATTCAAAACGTTCTCCTTTTTAACAAGTAAATCAATCACGTATCAATTACCCCGTGCGCGGTTGCGGCGTTCGGACATCCGCTGAGCGGCTGATTTCTTTTGGACAGGCAATCCGCCGGACGTCGGGTCTGCGTCATCTCGGGACGGACGAGTCGTCCGGCGTCCGTCCTTAGTTGCCTCGTGCGTCTTAACGCTGAGCGTAGATGCAAGAGCCCCATTATAAACCAGGGTATCCCACCATTCGTTGTCAACGTGTTTTGGCTGCTCCCACTCAGTAACAATGTCGCCTGACTTGCCCTCCTTACGACTCGGAGTTTCGGACACCCAGTGCTCTGCGATCATGCGGTGACTGGCGGGCTTGTCGGCAAACAAAACGATCGCGCGAGTCGATGTGATCGTTGTCGATAGGCGATCAGCCGCCCAAGTTTTCCAAAAGTTCGTATCAATCAACAACTCTGCCCGACCACGTTGCCTGTTACCAGGTGGCACAAGTTTGCAGTGGATGCCGGGCTTCTCGCGTTTTTCAACTTTCAACTTCTGCCACTTGCGAGAGTTGCAGCCGATGTACATACCCCTACCCGGGTGAAGCCGGGACTTGTGTTCCGATTCGCGGCAGAACCTCCGGATCAGCTCAGTGTTCCATGCGGAGTCAACCGCCATCTTATCAATCATCATGAACCGGCCATCGCCAGTCTCGTATTCTTTCGACAGCAGGTAACCCGCCAACGCGTGTAGCCCGGCAGCGATTGCCGCGTCCTCTTCGTCAGTTCCGACGACGTCTTTAAGCGTTCGCTGGATGTCAGTCTTGCTGAAGTACATCCGCTTCTGGTCGGGGAAAGTGCCGTAGTCAACGATGTTGCATCGGCCAGCAGACGACCACGCGCAGACCATGTAATAAAGTGCATTACCCTGGACGTCGACGGCGGCCGTCATAACTTCGCAGTCCTCAGGCAGTTCATCTCGCTGAAGTCCCGCGACCGTCCGCAACATTAGGTCGACGACGTTTAACTCAAACGCGAGTTCGTTGCGGCCTTCCATCGGTTCGTTCTGGTACTCTGCCGCGAAAGCGCCCTCGTCTCTGATCTTGAGGTTGTAAGCGCAGTGGAGGGCCGAGAGTTCTTTCTCTGGATCGTACCTTGCTTCCCACCCGACCTCGCTGCCTCGGTGCATGTCGTCGTAATTGTCCGCGATGAAATTCAGAGACACTTCGTGTCCCCGCTCCGATCGCAATTCGTTTTCGTAGATCGCTTGGTACTCGTCCCAAAGATCCTCCCGGTCAGGCCACTGGTAGACCATCTTGCAACGGTCCCCCTGCCACACCGGGGACGCTTCACGATCGAGCAGCCGGTCAGACAGATCGTTTTTGTAGATGACGGTGATCGCCGCCAACCCCGCGATCGACTTACCGGGTCCGGCCAATCCAAGCGCGTCCCCGAGCAGCGTCTCGTACCGCTTCTGCACTTGCATCTTGGAGCCCGCTGAGGTCTTCGTTTGGGGATCGTCAACCAGCAGAAGGTCGGGTCGCCGGATCTCCCCAAAGGGCGTCGTCGTCTGCTCGCCCCGGATGTCGCCGGTAATTCCGAAAGCAACAAGTACCGCATTGTTGACCTTGGTCCGCATCGGGTGGTCGATGTAGCCAAAGTTAATGTGGTCGACGTTCCACTCGACGCCTGTCAATTCGCCCTCGGCGTGCTGACCAGCCGATAAACTGGCCCGGTTCCCAAGTGATGTCAGGCACCACAACTCGGGAGCAAAATCCTGACGCAACCGTTCGTTGTGCAAAATCTCAGTCTTGATCGATTTCAAAAGTGACTGAGCGCGAGTCTGCGTCGCAGCTACGATGGCGACGTAGTTCCGGCGTCCCGTCAGGATAGCCCACTCGGCCGCTCGGATGATGATGGCCGTTTTGCCTGCGCCCCGGCTCATCGCAAAAGCAGATAATTCTCCCTGAATCACCGCGCGCTCGAGCCGCCGGATCATTCGCAAGTGATCCTCTGACCACTTCATGAAAAAAATTTCGGGGAAGTAAGTCTCCAAGAAGACCTGAAGCGAATCCTCAGCAGGCTTTCGGCGGTCCCAGTTGATGCCATCGGTCGGGGGTATGCAAATGTTTTGCGATTCCCTCGTCTGAGTTTTTCCGCGTCGGAGAACGCCGTCCAGTCGCCGCTCGTACGAACTCATCTCGGGCGAGTTCAAGGCGTCCATCACGTCGGCATCGCTGCTACTTCCCAGGAGGCGTAGAAGATCCAATTCCAAGAGGCTGCTCCCTTTGCTGGATGATGGTCAGCCGGTTCAGCAGCTCTGTTTTCAGTTCTTCGATCGTTAGCTTTTCAAGCATCCGCTGTTGATCGAGGTTAATCTTGTCAAGTGCCGCCATGCACCTGATCGCGTTAACGGTTACCTTGGGGTCATCGTTAAGGTCGATGATCTCGAGCAAACGTTTAAGGATCTTCCGCCGTTGCGTGTCGCTCGTCGGCCATCGCTCTTTCAGGGATCTTGCAACCATCCGCAGGTCTGCCTTAGTTTCAATGAAGTCGCCGCCTGGAACCTTCGATGGGGGGAATCTTCGCAAACCACCAACTCCGAACGCGCCTAAAAAAAGAACCACTGGCCAAATGATCAGTGGTTCTTTGAATAGTACGGGGTCAGCGGTGACACGTCAACACTTGATTGTGTGCGGATGCTCCACGAACTCGGTGTCCGGGAAGTATTTCATTTAGTGTACCGGTCGCAGAACGATGTCTCGACTGCCAGCGGAAGCGTCTTCGCCCACGTAGGAGGATCCAGCATCAGCCGATCAATCTCCTCGACTGCAACAGAACCCCGTTTAATCTCTAGCAAGATCTCGTCGTGAACGTGTCCGACGATCGGCATACCCGCCGAATCGAAGCGTGCCATCGCTTCGATGAGGACGTCTCTTGCGACAGCTTGGGTGACGTTTTCGACCAGCTTCCCCCCGTACGTGTAGCCCTCGACGCCCTGTGATGTCGAAAACCGAAGGTCGCCCTCGCTACCGAAGTGCATTTCCGGGTAGAACAAACATCGCCCAGACGGCAGCCGGATGGATACGGTGCTGTCCCCTGGGGTGCGTTGCGCGATCAAGTGGCCAACTTGCGAGGCTCCGCCCTCGTCACGTAGCACAAACTTGACAGCTTTTTCGAGGGCCTTCCAGAATTGGACAACCCGGTAAAACGTACCCCGGTAAGTGTCAACGGCTTGCGTTGCCACGGCCATTGAAATTTCTAAGCCGGTCTGGTTTTTGACGGACTCTACGAACTTCACCTTGCCCATGCCGTATCCGCAACCGAGAACGGCACACTTACCCAACTGTCTTGCATCCGTACCTTTGCCACATTCGGCAACCGGTCGCTTGTAAATATCGGCGGCCATCTCAGAATACGGATCGCGTTTGGTATCCGAGAATCGGTCCAGCAACACGGGACACTGCGCGAGAAACCCGAGAACCCGGCACTCAATCTGCGAGTAATCGGAAACGACTAGCGTGTGTTCACTATCCTTTGCTGTGAACATCGGACGGATTAGCTGCTTGGCAACACCGATGACGTCGAACCCGAACATCCGAATCGTGTCCAAGTCTTGCGAGCGGAACAGCCGACACAACAGATCCACCTCAATGTCGTTTAGGCTCATGCGTGGCAAGTTCTGAAACTGAACCGATCGTCCGGCCCAACGTCCGGTCTGCGAGGCACCCATGTACTGAAACAATCCGTGCATCCGGCCTTCATCATCTGTGCATCTCTGCATCACCGCGTACTTGGCGACCGATCCGAGGGCCAACTGTTTTCTCAGCTTCAACATCCCGATCGCCTCAGGGGTCATCGTAAAACGCCCCGTGTTTTCAAGTGCTTCTTTGATCGACGGTGCTGCGAGATCCTGAAACGGGTAACCCCGCTCACTTAACCACGCGAGCATCTTTGCCACTTGCTTGCCTGTCCCGACTTCGCCCGCCGACAGCTCTTTGATCGCGATGTTCGCTAGCTTCACTTCTGCTGCAACAGCTTTGTCGATCGCCTTAGCAGTTGGAATGTCGACAAAGACGCCCCGGTCGTTGATCCGCTGGTCTAGCCAGAACTCTGACCAGTTGAATTGCATTCCCTTGAGAGCGGTGTACGCGGCTTCCTCGGTGCGAACGTCCTGCTTGCAGTACTCTACGAGAATTTGCAAATTCTCACCGTGATTCTTGTGCGCGGTCGACCCCTCCTTCGTCGGCTCGTACGTTTTCTTGTTGGCCATCTTGACCATGATCCGGGAAGCGGTCACGTCCTTCTGCTCTTCGACGCCGAGCCTCGCCGCGAGGTTCGCTAGACTCGCTGGCAAATTGTTCGCCATTGCCATCGCCATCGTACACGCGTACTTAGTGGGCTCGGCAAAGCCGAATCGCTTGACGAGGATGTTCGTCCAGACGGCTTGCTCGAAACGGTAGTTGTGAGCGGCCATGCCGTACGGTTGATCCCCGTTAAATTCAGCGGGCACCGGATCACCTGGCACCCACACTTTGACTTCACCCGTATCACCCTCCATCCGCCAACAGACGCACCAGACGTCAGTCGAGCTATCCTGTGCGTAGCCCCACGCTCCGAGTTTTTTCAGCGATACCCTCGACCGGGTTTCAACGTCAACATGAATCAGATCCACAGCGATTCTTTCCTTAATGTTTTTGTTCGTGAAAATTGACCGGGCTTAACCTACCCGATCGCGAGGAGCCAAGCTTTCAAATACGGCGTTACCCGAGAGGCTCCGAGTTGTCGCCCTTGTCGATGGCGACTAGGTCTCATCCCCTGTTGTTACGTCAGAGTTCATCACCGCATAAGAATCCCATGCAACGGTGTGGCGGTTCCGTTGCAGGGTGGTTGATCTATTGTTGAGAGACGCGAATTGTGTACCCAAGCGCAGGTTCCATGACGATTCCACTCGCCAACCCGTGATGCTCACCAATTCCGTAACTACGACGGTTTGTAACCATTGGTCCCGCTGGGAAATAGCACCGCCCTATTTCAGCTCCGTCTTCGTCGTGGATCGTCGCGAAGTGTTGCGTATCGTCTGCATACTTGCACTGATCTTCCCGTCCGCAACCCACGAACAAAAGATTGCATAAAAATGCGACATAGAGTTTTTTCATAATGGGTTAATCAACTCTCCAATCGCCGCGTTAAGAATCCCAGGGCAACGGAGCGGCTGTTTCGTTGCGGGGTAGTAAAGTTGGTGTCGCCCGGTGACGGGCTGCGTTAGGCGGACGACACCTGAAGATGCCGCCCGCACAAATATCAAAACGCTACGTCGCTGAAAACGCCGCGATGCGTTCCCCGAGAATGCGACTGTACTCCTCCATCACGGAATGCTGCCGATTCAAACGGCCCTGCTCATCTGCTGGAAGCGTCCCGTAAAATTCGGTACGCCCGAACGTATCGAGCTTTTCCAATTTCGCGTCCAACTCTGTCTTCTCGTCTACGACTCGCTGTTGATGAGGTGCCATAACAAACTCCAAAAGTGGCCGCGATATAAATCCCATGCAACGGAGCGGCTGTTCCGTTGCGGGGTGGTTGATTGTCGTCGCCAGTGGGTGACTTACGATCCATCGCGAGGCATCTTGATTTCTACGCCGCTTGGTCCGCTAATCACCCTCGTCGACGGTGCATCGCCGCGATCAACAAATGCTTCGGCGTTCTCGCGACTCCACCCACCGTCGCCGTGACGCTGATCCCATTCATCACCGTTGTTCACCAAATAATGAATCAATTCGTCTTGCGTTGCAAAAGGCGGCGTAACCGGCGAACCCTCTGAAACTGTTTCGTACACCTGATACCACGTTGGCTCTTGCTCGAATTTTGGCCGATACTTTTCAATATCTGGCGGGCTGCTGTATTCCCAAAAGTGCTTGCAGTAGCCGCACGGTTGGTATTTGTGCTCGCCCTTTCGCCATGCGTCAAAATTATCTATCCATTCGGCTGATGCCGACTCATAGTCGTTGTCGTAGAGCGACTTGAATTCTCCGATATCGCGAGAATCTTGTACGTCGTCTTTCGTGAGTCTTGGATGTTCCCAGTGTGGCGGAACCCGCCTGATTTCACGTCCCATGTCTTTACCTCCTTATCGCCGCGATATGAACCCCATGCAACGGAGCGGCTGTTCGGTTGCGGGGTGGTTGATTGTCGTCGCCTGGTCGGGCACCCCCGCTCATTACAGGGTTCGGAATCGCGATGGTTAACGGGTAGTACGTCTCATAGCAGATGTTTGTCCTTGCTCTTGAGAAAGTGAAAACAGAAAAGTGGGGCAAGTAGGATTCGAACCTACATCTTCGCCCGGACTATTTTTTAAGCCACAAGCGATATCTTACCTATCATTAAATGATTGCCCCTTAGGCCGGTTACGTCTCCGGCGACGGCTTTCACGCCCGTAGTGTCTTAGTCGAGAGTTGTTCAAACTCCCTAGATATTATAGGTGATCCGCTACCAGCCCGAATCAAGTGCGGTCCTGGGTAGTTTAGATCGAGGTGGGCATAGCCCGTTATCAGACTCAACGTCTGACTCTATAACCTCCTTTTTCGTCCCGTGGGAGCTACCCCAAGACTCCAATTCGTTTCGTTCAATCGTTGATATCATTGGTCAAACTCCACGAAATGTAAAAATTCAAAACTGCCCATATCGGACTCGAACCAATACTTTCAACCGCGAGTTGATGTGCTACATTACACAAATGGGCTTAGTGTGGCACTTTCTCCACTCGTCACCACTAGGCCATTTAATTGGTGTGGTTTCCTCGTTTCACGTCATGACCTAACGCACCATAATTTAGTCGGAAATCTTATGGTGTATGCCAACCTAGAATAATTCAGTTTCCGATGACATTGATTCAACTAGCTCTTCGATCTCGCAGTATCGCACGTAAATAGGGACTCCATCACAGCTGACAGTAAGAAATTTTGGACCGCAATTTTTATCGAAGACAAAAAGAAGAACATATCTATCGTCCCATTTGAAATCAATGTTATTTCTGACCCGGCACGGGGGCCGATTCATTGCATCCTCGTCGGTCGGTACTCTCCACTTCTTCTCCGGCGGTGGCCATTGGGTGACGCCCTCGGGCCACTCGACATTGCCTCCGTAATTCCTTGTGATATACACTCCGTGGAAGCATATAATATCACCCGCATTAAATCCTGTTCCTTTTTGGAATTCTATTTTTTCAACCCGTGGATCTAAAATCCGGAGAGCGTCAAATGCCTCTTGTGGTGTGATACTCATAATGGCACCTCAACTAGGATCTCGCAGTATTCTGAGTAGTACGGGATGCCGTTGCAGTCGACCACAAGAAATTCATTTTGACGTACT
>Ga0306898_1000337_pt1 | contig 19003 bp, 18 predicted proteins | sample AntRauMFilla1564_FD_190424 | JGI IMG/M metagenome (GOLD analysis project Ga0306898, IMG submission 190424) | Saline lake microbial communities from Rauer Islands, Antarctica - Metagenome Filla 1 #564 (v2) (version 2) | ecosystem: Environmental > Aquatic > Non-marine Saline and Alkaline > Saline ...
TGACAGTGCCGTAGACCGTAAGGCCGGATGATGTAAAGCGGGCGATTTCAGAGCCGCCGATAGCGACTGAGAGCGTGTTTTGCGCAGACGAATAGATGCCCACAGAGCCTATCTTTAGTGCCGGATCGGCGAGGTTGCCCCCGGTTAATGCGATCTGCCCGCCGTTGATCTGCTTTGCGAGCTGGCCGATGGTGGCCAGTGCGTGAAGCACAGCGAGCGGCGGCACAACGCTTTGCTCGACAGTTTCGATAGCGCGGTAGGTTTGGCCAATTGCTGAATGCAGCGTACCGATGGCCCCGACGACCTCAGAGAGATGGAGCGGCACAGATTGCGCCCAACCCTTTGCTGAGTCGGTATCGGGCCCGCCTGGCTCTGTGCCTTCTGCCCAAGCTTCTGCGGCAACGGTTGCATCGACTGCGGTGCCTGCCGCACTAACGGCCGTGCTGGCGCTGCCGGATGCTTGGCTGGCTTTTGTGGTGGCAACGCCTGCCGCGTCGGTGGCCGTTTCTGAGGCGCCAATGGCCTGGCCTGTTGCTATCAGTGTGTCGGCTTTTAACTGACTCGCCGTCGCAGCCTGCTGGGCCGCTTGAGTCGCGGACATTTCTGCGGCAGTGGCTTTGCTTTCGGTTTGCAATCTGTCTTCGGCTACTTCGGCTCGAAGATCGCCAACAATTTGCTTGTCATTGGCCACTGCGCTGCTGTCTTCGGACGCCTGCTGCGCGGATAGACCAGTCAGACGTAATGACTCTGCCGCCGCAAGAGCGCCCTCAGTGCTTACTTGAGCGCTGTCGGAAGCCGCTTCTACGCTTTGCAGTACAACGCCCTTTGCATCAAGCACGTCAGACTGCGCAAGACTCACTACAAGCGTGTTTTGCGCAACCGCTACACTGTTACTCTCAACGTCTAAACGACTGATCTGAACGCTCTCAAGAGCTTCCAGCACCGCTTCGCGATCTTGAGCAACAATCAGCTTGTCATTGGCGACGACTAAACGATCTTCGCCGGACTGGTTAGCTGCATTTGAAGCCTCAATGGCCGATTCATCAGCGGCTTGACTGTATCCGAGCGCCAAGTCGCGTGCAGGCTCCACTAGCGCCAAGGCTTGTTCGGCGGCCAACTGCGCGGCTTCTGCTTTTAGCCGAGCCAGCTCGGTTGCGCTCATGACCGATTCTGACAGAGCGTAATCGCCAGGCGTGGTAATGGTCGTAGGCGTGTAATCGTTAATGGGCGTTATGCTCACCGGGTCACCTCTATGCTTAGAACTACGTCGCCATAAATAAGCCGCTGCACGCGGCCGGTGGCCCAATGAACTTCAAGGTCGTACACCGCCTTGGAAAAATTGAGCGCGCTGGTTTGATTCGCCGACAATGCAATGCCGAAAATGCCAGCGGCCGCATCGTGAATGACGATCTGACCGTTTTCGCTGCTCATATCAAGAAACAACAGTGGGGCTCTGGCCGTAGGTCTTACCTGGGCCTTGATCACGGCACTGGAAATATCCACAGGCTGACCGTCGGCATTCCAAGACCAGCGCTTATCGTAGGTCGATCCCTGGTAAATCAAAAGATCATCTTTTAATGGCTCTATCACCGTGCGATCTCCAAATTTGTGCCGTAATTTTTCTGCATCCACCGCAATAAAGCGTTGTGGCGCAGCATCAATTCGTTGTATCGACCGGTGATGTCGAGCGTGTCGGCAACTTGCTCGGTATAACCAATGCCGGAAGCGGCTCGGCTGGCATCATCAGGCTGCTCGGGGGCAAAGGACAATTCAGGATCGCGGGCGTTATTGAGCAACCCGACAACGCCAACAGGAGGGCCGCAAAACTCGTCTTTATCAGGCGTGACATAGATCGGAATCTCTTTGGTAATGGTCTGAATCTTTCTAACGTCTTTACTAAGGCGCGTTTGCAGTCTGCCCAGTTCCAGCTGGTCGTCGATGCGTTGCTGGTACAGGTCACTGAGTTGCTGACTGTATTGCTCGGCAAGCTTGGCCTTGGTGGCCTTGGCCGAGTAATCGTAGCCGACGTAGAAAATGCCAAAGGTGTAGCCGGTCGCCAGTGCGATGCCGATCGCAGGCATCAGCAGGTAGCGCACAAGCGGCTTGGCCAGTAGGGCGACCATCAGTAGAGCAAGTATTCGGTGCGACGCCTGCCAAAAGCGTCTACGCGCTTGCGGGCAATCAGATTTTGCATTCGCGGCATCTCGCCGTCTTCGGCCAAACCAATGTGAATCCAGCTTGAGAACTCATCGATGCACTGATCGTAAGGGCAGTCTGCCATCAGCTCGATGATCAGTGCCTGACTCTGCGACACGGTAAAGCCGTGAATCTTGAAGTCTCCGCCCAAGCCTTTCATGTGATCGGAGGTCTTTGAGCCGCGCACTTCTTTGTTCAGTCTGGGCGATCGGTATCCGGAGGTGACGCTGATCGGTATGTCGCGGTTGTACTTTTTGCAGAGTCGGTCACGAAGTGTTTGCAACCACTGAGCCAAGCGCAGAATGTTGGGCTGGTACTCGGGTGGCACCGTGTTGGGAATGCTCAGTCGTGAGGCGGTTTCAGAGAAGAGAAATTCCGACAGTAAAAAGTTACTGGTTAGGCGCATCGTTGATGTCCTTTTTAGGGTAGTTGTACTCGTCCCTGGTGATTGCCTGGTCGCTCTTCAGAACCTTCGTCACTTTGTAATCGGCCGCGTAGCCACCGATAAACGCCATTGCGCCAAAAGTCAGAACCAGAAGAATCTTCTTCCAGAAGTCCATCTGCACGCCGCCAAAAAAGTCGTTGGCCCGGCGCAGGTGATCGTGCTGAATGATGTGTTCCTGTGGCGTCATGCCTAACGCGTTGTTGATTCGGTCTTCAACGGTGTGAGCCAGGTCCGCAGACAGACGCCGCTCCATGTCCATTAAATCCAATTGGACTTGAAGACGCATTTTTTCGGCAGCAGCGTTTGCGGCTTTTTCTGCAACTTCTTCGACCACCCTGCGAAGCTCCCCTGTTGATGCACAGCAATTGTCCAAACTCATAAACGGAACTCCGGCGATCGCTTGCGAAGAATAGGGTGAATTATAACCAATTCATACTTAGTTGTCAGTAATTGTGACGGCCCGAAAGCCGCCATGTCATCACGTAGGAGGCAGCCAGAAGTCGATATTCGACAGTTGGCTGGGTGTGGGTACCGGGCTTGACTGAATGAACTGCGCGGCTTTGAGGTGCAGCATGGAACTTCTAACGGCACCGTTGAGCTTGATCTCGTTGTAGGCTTGCTGCAGCTGGGCTTTGGTCATCGCGGTGTAAACCTGGCCCGGCTGCTTCCAGGTCAGCGTGTTGTCGGCGTTCAGCGTCGGCAGATTGTCAAACTGCTCGATCGAGCCTTTCATTCGGATTTCGACCGAAAGATTGTCGGCGTGAAAGTAGCCCAGGCTGGTTTGAATGGGCGAGACTTCCTGTGCGTCGCGCCAGTATTCGATTTGGTCCCAAGTAGCGGGCCTGTTGTCTGGGTTAAGTTGCAGGGATCGCTTCAATGGTTATCTCCTTGTCTAAGTAAGCTACGGCGGTAAATTTGAAAGCGTAAGTACCTGGAAGGTCTACCGAGAAGCCTATTTCGCCGTCGGTTACAATATTAATCTGACCGTCTGGCCATTCGACTTGAGCGCCTTCGGGAATGCCGGAGATGACGGCCTCGTCGGTGCCGTTGGCGATTAGCGGGGTACTGGTTGTGATAAGGGGCATCGGCTGCCGATCCATCAACAAACCATTTTTTACATAGTGCGTTGATGGTTGTAAACTTAAAACATCGTCTATGTATATTCTCGTACATAAGCTAAGTATTGGGGTTTTTTCTATATCCGTCGCCCTACCGGTAGTTATAGCTATTATTTTACCTGATGCTACTTCGTAATCTATTCCACACGTCATCTTGCTGCCCCCATTATAAGTACTTCGCTAGACATCATACCCATCCTACCTCTACCATTATTGGCATAGTATTCAATGTGAAATGTGTGTTGGCCAGGGGGTATATTAAAAACTAACCAACCGTTGGCAAAAGAACCAAAATTTTGTAATACCGTGCTTCCTCTTTTTATACGCATTGAGCCTGGCACACCATCACTAGAAAATGTTGCAAGACGAAAAAAGAAGATACAAGGTATTGTGTTAAGAGTATCCGCATGAGAATACGTAAAACTGTCGTAATTTTGCCATACACGATAGTTAGTGGATTGCCAATACCGAAATACCTGTCTTATAGTGTTTGCTGTAATCGCGTCCCCGGCAATCTGAAGCGTATCCACATACGCATCGCCGGTGAATATCTTGTTGCCGTCAATGAAGGTTGAATTAGGTTTGATCCAGTTGTTAACCCGAGTCGTGGTTGTGGCCGCCCCAGCTGCCTGATCTCTGACGGTTGTTGCCGCCGTACCTGCCACTGCGTTGGTGTTGGCAGAGGTGTTGCTGCCGGTATTGTCCGCGTTTGTTGGCGGCTTTGTGCCGGTTACTTCGTTATAAGCAACGGAGTCTTTATTGGCTAAGCTTCCTAGTCCGCCAATAGTAACGCTCGATGCAATGTAGCCGGTGTCCATTTCCACGCGACCCTTGAAGGAGCCCGTCGCTGCCGATAAAGTCCCTGCAAACGTGCCGGTGGCCGCCGACAGCGACCCTGCAAACACGGCGTTACCGGCAGCGTCCAGCGTCAGCTTTGGCGTATTAATGATCACCCTGGTGCCGTCGAAACTCACAAAGTTATTAGCAGCGCCCCCGAATCGAAACGCGCCGCTGCTGTTCAGGTTGCCCAGAGCATCAATGCTCAGCTTTGTATTGGCAAAGCTGGACGCGGTAAGCGCACCCTTGAAGCGCGCGTTGCCGGATGGGTCCACCTCAAAGTTGGTGGTCTTGATCGCCAGCTGGCTACCGTTGTAATCCAGAAAGTTGTTGGTCGAGCTGCCAAAATGAAAGCGCCCGTTGCTCTGAATGTAGCTGCGGAACGCCGTGCCGTCGTAATAGCCCAGGTAGCCGTCGGTCAGATTCAAGCCAACGCTGGCACTATCTTTAAGACGATTGGGAATGCCCGACAGCGTACTGTTCCAAATCGCGCCCACGGTGGCGCCATTTGCAGGCTTACCGGTACCGGTGACCTGCGTCGCCCAGTCGGCGCTGTTTCTGGTGGCAAGCACCCCTTGCCCTTTGATCGAGCGGGCGTCCAGTAAAGCGTCGGCAATCGTGACGTTGATATTTGAAGGCAAAGTAGTCACCAGACCAATAGACCAGCCGCTTGCCCACTTGGAAAGCTGAAAGTTGCTGTGCCCGGCCTGGAAGTCTCGCACCGTGACTTTGGTGTGCTGCCAACTGCTGTTGGTTTCACCAATCAGAATGCAGCACTTTGTACCATCGTGGCCAAAGCGCACCGCGTTGTCTGAATTGACCGAGCCAATCAATCGCGCAGACACGTTCACCCAGGAGCCGCTGCTGTAATTGTAGCCGCCCAGCTGCAAAGTAAACGAGGTGTCGGTGGCGTAGTTGTACACGTCCACCGCGAAATACATCATCGTGGCCGTCCACGACTGCGGCAGCGTGATCTTGATGGCGCCGGTAAGGCCGCTACCACCCAAAGACTGCTGACCGCCGCCGGGTGATTTAACAGACAGCACGCCGGCCGCCTCTATTGCATTGGCTACACGCTCGTCGGCGTAGTTAGTGGCATCGGCGTTATCAGAAGGCTTGCCGGTACCGGTGACCGTTGCCCAAACCGCAGACTTGCCCAAATTGGCGCCGTCAGTAAGCTCATTGGTGTTGGTGACGAAGTTACCCACATCTACCCAGGTTGAGCCGTTCTTTCGGCGCAACGATCTGGTGGTCGTATTGTACCAAAGATCGCCTTCTGCGCTTCCTGTGGCGGGCTGAGTGGTTTGAAAGAAGGTCTTGATCTTGGAGTTGGCTGTGGCTTGTGCGGCGTCTGCGGCGCCTTGCGCGGTGACCGCTTTGGAGTCAGCATTGACCGCCGCCTGAATGGCATCGGCCACGCCGGAATCACGAGCCGGTAACCACTGCGCACTGTCTCGGCGATACAGCCTATTGCCGTCGTCGATGTCGAACCACAAATCACCCTCAAGACTCACAGCCGGCTCACTGGCTTGCCAGTACGTTGTGATCGACCCGGAGCCTGCCGAATCCAGAGCTTGTTGAGCCTTGGTATCGGCAGCCGCCGCTGCGCTTTCGGCAGCAGCTAGACGCTGAGAATCTGTCGTGCTGATGTCAGCCAGACGAGCGGGTCTGTCGGTCAGATTGGCGTAACCGGTGCCGCCGGTGATTGTGATCTCACCGCGAAACTCGTTGCTGCCGTCCTCATTAAAGCGAAGCAGCGGCGTTTGCCCGTTCATAATGCTGAACAGAGCCACTTTACTGTCAATCAGCTTTGGCCCCATGGTGACAACCAAGGGCCCGGCCACCGACTCCACTTGCCCTTCGACGCTGATCTTCTCGGTTGCCGCCAAGGTGCCCGTAGTGATGCGCGAGGCGGTGATGCTGACGATCTTTTCACTGGGTATGGCGTTGTTAGCCAGGTTGTCTTCGATGAACTGACGGTCTACCTCGGTGACGTAAGCCCAGGGCGACAAGCCGGTGAACTGACTGATGTCCATGGTCCGGACGTTGTACTCCGCCGATGTTGGGCCGAAGCCCCAGGCGTCGCGACACGTCAGGCGCATGTAGTAATCGGTCTTGCCTTCCAGATTGGTGATCACAATCGGGCCGCCGGCAATGGCCGCTACCTGATTGGCGTCGCTCGGCACAAAGTTGGTTACGGTGCCGACCCAGATCACGGTATCCAGATAATCCGGGTCACGCGGTGGGGTGAACTCAAGTGTTGCCATCATAAAGCCCGCCGACACACTCAGATCGCTCGGCAGGGCCGGTGGTGGATTGGTGACTGCGATGTTGCGCGACGGGGCTTTCTTTTGGTCGGCGCTGATCGCACACACGGTGAACTCGATGTTGCGGTCTACATCACCGTCTGCAATCGCGTCTTGTATCGCGTAGCTGTATTCGTTCGCAGGAACCCGCTGCGAGCGTCTGAGCACCGTTTTCGTGCGCACTTCTACCTGATACGCGACTGCACCGGAAACAGCGTCCCAGGTGATCTCAGCAGCGTTCCCGATAAAGGCGCTTTTTAATCGCAGATTGTTGATTTGCGGCAGCGGCTCTACGGTCTGAACGCTGGTGAACACGCCGGCCACTTTGTCGGTGTTGACCGTGCGCAGCCAGTAGAAGTTGTTGTCAGTACCAGGCGCTGTGTGAATGAAGTATTCCTGCGCACCGCGACCAACTCGGGTGGCTTGACCGGTGTTGTTCACGGTGGCGTGGAACAGCTCGGTTTCCAGGTAGTTCGATTCTTCCGAGTTTTTGAAGTCGAGCCGGATGCCCTCGAAGGCGTACTGACAGGTGACGCTGGTGGGTGGCGCAAGAACTGTGCCAGAGGCGGTGATCGTGATCGCGACCTGCGGTGCGCGGCTGACCGGAATGCGACTGCCAACCCCGTTAGAGGCGACCACGCGGAAGATCAGCGTTTCCCCCAACAGCAGATCGGCAAACTCAAACGAGGTGGCTCCATCGCGCGCAGAGCCCGCCAGGAACGAGCTTACGCCGTCACGTTGAACAAACACATCGGCGCCGCGGTAACTGTCTGGCGCTGTCCACTCCAATCGCACCACTGGAATTTTGGTGGTGCCACTGGCGACGGTGATCTGCGTAGCGGTCAGGTTGGTGACGTTCTGCAGCTCTGGGCTGAGAATGTACACCGGCGGCTCACTGACGATGGTGTCGTTAGTAAAAACCTCTTCTACGTATTCCAGTGCGGAGATGCTGCGCTCTTCGACGTTGCTACCCGAAATGCTGAGAATGCGGAACGGCTTGGCGCGCACCTCAGTCGGTCCAAACAGCCACTTCACGTAAGCGCCGGCCGCAGCGGGCATGGGTGACGACAGCACCAGGGTCTTGGTCTTTCCGGGTAGCGTCATCACCGGGCGGCTTTCGATCGCATCCAAACGGAACAGATCGTAGCTGTCGCCGGCAATCACGGTGGTCATCGGCTCTTCGGTGGTCACACCAAAGCCAGACTCTGCGCGGAAGATCGACTTGACGCCGTACTCATTGCCGCCAATGAACATTCGGTGCGCCCCTGCCTCGCGATACACCGTCTCGCTGATGTACAGGTTGTAGTCGTTGGTCTTGGAGACAACCGTGCCCTGACTCACCAGCAGGTGATCAAAGTTGAGCAGAACCTGGTAGCTCTTGCCGGCCAGCATTTCCACTTCGCGATCAAGACGAATCTCGCCGAAGCTTGAGCCGACCTCGGTACGGCCGCCAAAGTTCCACTTGGGTATGTCGTGCTGCACCAGCACCAGATCGCCCACCTTACAGGCAATGGCTTCGGTTGGGGCTTCCCAGCTGGCTGTTTGCTGAATGTAGCGGTTCATGTTCAGCATCAGCTGGGCTTCGCGTCGAGCTTGCTCTGAGTTGGTGACGCCGATCAGATTCAGACGGGCAATGCGCGGCTCAGTGCCTTGCTGTGCCTGAGTATCGACGATCTTTAACGCCGACTGCTTGTAGCCGTTATCCGCGGGGTAGTAAGTGGCTTCGATTTCGTTCGCACGGTCGGACATTGGCAGCCAGTTCAGTGAGAAGCTGCCGCGCTTGATGTTGGACACGTTGAACATCATGGTCGGGCTGTCGGCGGCTTCGATCGCAAAGCCCATCTTCATACCCTGCGGCACCGGCTTGGCATGGCCACAGCGGAAGACGTGGGTCACCGCGTCCCAGAAATTCATATCGGCGTCAAAGATGCCGTTGAACTCAAGACCGTTGGCGTCGCAGTAGGTCGCCCACTGCAGCAGACCAAACATATCAACGCGGTCGTCGTTGTACCTGGCGCCGTAGCGCTTGTTGGTGAGCATGTCCAGCACGATCCAGGCGGGGTTGGAGCTGGTGCGCTCGACCCATTCAAAGCCCGGCTCGTAGTTGTTCAGCGGCTGACGAATCTGACGCCCTTCCACTTCCACCGTAATGTTGGGCCTTGAATTGAGCTGATCGGTCAGGCGAATCTTGACGCCCAAAAGCGCGGTGTATTTGTAGCGCACGTCCTGCAGCTGGATTTCGTTCAGATCGGTCCAGGCCAAGGTGTCTATGACCTGTGAGTCGGTGGACTCTGCGGTGTTGCGCCTGACGCGAATATGGTAAACACCGCGCCCGCCAATCAGCTTCGTGGACTCGAATGACACCCGGTAGGCCGATGTTTTTTTGCCGCTGATCTTGACGCCCAACGTGAAAGCAGGCACCTGCTGCACGAAGCCGACGGTGACGTTTCTAATTTCGGATGTTGAGCCGCCGTCCTTCCAGTGAGTTGAGGAAGACGTGGTGTAGCTTTGACGGATGTACAGAATGCCGCCGGCTCCTCTGTAGGTACTGTTTCTGAGCGTGCCTGACACCTGATTAGCGGCTAGCTTTTTACCCGCTGCGTCGTGAGTGTAGGTGAACTTCGGCAGTGTTCCGGATTGGTTCGCTTGCGTCTCGATGTCGTACCAAGTGCTTGTGCCGTCTTTGCGGTACTGAGCCGTCAGCGTCTGATTCAGCGCATTACTGTTGCCATTGTCGTCGATCCTGCGCCAGCCTTGCGGGGCTACGATGTCCAGGCGAAAGCGATCAATGGCTGATGAGGTGGTGTAGGTGTGGTAGTTCGTAGACAGCGTGACACCCACGGCCCCGGGTACGATCACATCGTCGAACCAGTTGATCAGCGCCTGATCTGCGTCACCCAGACGCACTTCGGAATACACGTCCGAGAAGTTCTCGATGGGCTGATCATTGACTTCGATGGTGTCGGTCAGTACCGCCCCGATCGGGCCTTCGGACAGCGCAAACAAAGAATACAGGTCTTGCGTCTCGCCGCCGTTAATATTGCGCGTAAACACGTTGATCAGATTGCCGGCGACGCGGTAACGACCGTAAACCACCGGCACCGTGATGCCTTCTCGCGCGGTGTTCTTGGCGCCGTCGATGCCGTAGCTTGGGGAGTCTTTGGTCAAGTCTTGACCGGATGGCAGGGACTGGTCGATGGGCAGTAGTGCGTTGACCAGCATTGAGCCTGCAATGGTGATGCCCACCGTTAAGCCGTAGCCTAATACCGTCAGTGAGCCGACTGTACCGGCAGCTGCGCCACCCAAAGCAACGGCGGCATACGGGGCTGCTATGGCAATGGCAATCAGCGCCACCATACGCAGCACGCTTTTACCACCACCGCTGCCGGCAGGGACCGGGCACAGCACCACGTAATCGCCTTCGATGACTTCACGACTGGCCCACTGGTCTTGGTCCAGCAATTCCCCGTTAATGGACACCGCCAGGTGCGTCTTGTCGGCGACGATAAGATCGGAAACCTTAACGCAATCACTAAGGGGCACAATCTCACGGCGCTGATCGGACACGTCGAACGGGTTAAAAACCTCAATCAGCGTGGCGGTACGAGAAAAGTCAGTGACCAGTGTATTCATAGATTCCTACCAGCCTTCCAGTCCAGTTTAAAAGAGGTTCGATGCAGACGCCGCCGGAATGCTCCCAGGTGTGAACAAACTCACCGGCGTTGATCATGTAGGCGCAATGAAACATGCCTGGAACACGGAACACCGCGATGGCGCCGGGGCGCACCTCGGTCTTGGTCCACAGGCGCAATTCACTTTGAAAGATGTGGCTCACCAGACGACGATCGTCCGGGCTTCGATAATCCGGTATATCGATGCCATCAAGCGCCATGAAATGACGAATCAGACCGTAGCAGTCGTAGTCGCCCGGGCCGCGCCCGCCCATCTTATAAGGGATTCCGATGTACTTGTGGAAGTCAATATCAGGCATTTCGTAGTCCCGGGTAGCCGCCGTAGTTCGAGGCGTTGCCGTGCGCCACGCAGTCGTCGTAGTCGTACTTGCACGCCGGCATGGCACCAACGTAGCCGCAGTCGGCACTCTTGTAGGAAAACGAGCAGCGATCGCGGTACTGGCGCCGGGCCGGGAAGTTGCGATCGAGCAGGTTTTCCGAACCCAGGGTCCAGTTCACCACGTAGTCGTTGGAGCTTGAGCTGACCACCATGAATTGCTCGGAGAAATCCGCGGGGCTGTTGATCGAGTCCTGGTGAAAGATTTTCAGAATCACCAGAAAGCCGACGCCGCCGTTGTACTGCTGCATCCGGGCCTGCAAGTCGCCGGATACGTCCTGCGCGCTGATGCTCATGTTGGCCTGGGCACCGGCTTCGTAGGTAAAGTTCGCCTTAAACGGAAACGCCGTGTATTGAATGCCGTCGAGCGTCATATCCTCGTTGTTGCTGACCAAATGCAGAATCTCGATCGGCACCAGGCTGTTCAACTCTCGAACGTGAACTTCAATCGCCACCAAAAACGTAGTGTCAGAGGCAATCAGGTTTTTGGCTTCAATACTGCCCAGAGAAAAGGACGTGCTCATTTACACCTCGCGCAATTTGAATTGCAGGTTCCAGCGGTGCTCCCCGCCGATGCCGATGTACTTAAAGCCGAGCGTGCCTTGAAAGCGCACGGACAGCGTTTGATTGGTGGTTGGGTCGTTCCAGGTAAAGATGTTGGCCGTACCCCTGACGCTCTCCCAGAAGCTCTCTAAGAGTGCTTTGTCTGCGTTAGTGATCTCGGTAAACCCAGACTCGAAATCGCGCCCAGGGGCGCGTGTACCGCGCGGTCTGGTGATCTCGTACCCGTCTTCGGTGGTGCTGCTGATCGTGTTGTCCCGATGCTCCACAGAGAAATACTGCGAGTCTTCTTTTTCGATCATGCCTGCGGGTGGAAAGTTGGCCATCTGTGTCTCACTTGGTCAGGGCGGATTTGAGCCCGCTGCGGAAGTTACCCGGGCGACTCGCGCCCGACAGCACGATGTCCAGAACGTAACGCTCACCGTCAAAGCTGGGCTGACCCGCTTCGGCCTCCATTTGCTCGCCGGACTGGTTCAGCAGATTCACGGTGACCGACGGTGCAGAGTTGCCGCCGCTGGCACCGCTCATGGTCACCGGAATGGTGCGACCGTCGGGTAGCGGTACGTAGGCTTCGGGTTGACGACCTTCGCCGTACAGGGCCAGCTGGGGCTTGTTCGCGATGCCGCCGTTGCTGTACGCCTTGAGCGCCAGCGAGCCTTTGTTAGTCATAATGCCGCCATTGGCAAAGGCTACGCCGCCTGGGCTTACACCGTATCCGTCGGCCGTCATGGCTGCACCGCCGCCGGCGAACATCGAGCCCAGACCCATTACCAGACCCGCTGCCGCTTTTTGCATCTGCATCTTGATGATCATGCGGGCGAACTCTTCCACGAAGCTGGAAAGCTCAAGCTTGCCTTCCATTAACCCGTCGGTCAGCGTATCGACAAACGAGGTCATGGTGTTTGTCCACAGATTCTGCATCTGTGCGGTGCCGTCGCCCCACTGCGTAAGCAACTCCTGCATGGGCGTTTTCATGTCGTCGGCCATTTTACGGCTAATGGCATCCATGTAATCGGCAAACGCTTGCAGCTGCTCCGGGGTCAGTTCGTCGTTGGCGGCTTTCCAGGCTAGGGCCTGTGCGCGCAGCTTGTCGTACTGAGCCTCCACTCGCTGCATTTCCGGCAGCAGCTCGGTGTTCATGGCGTCGGTCGCGGATTGGATTTGCTGAACAGTGGCAGCGCGGGCGTTGATGTCGATCTGCCGGCCCAGCTCCGCAAGTCTGGCCAGACCCTGCTCTTTGCCTTCTTTGTTACTCAGTGCGTCCAGTTCTACGCCGACTTCGGCCAACTTGGCTTTCAGTTTCTCAGCTTCAATCGCATCGCGCAGCAGCGGGTTGCTGTTCTCGCGCTGGGTGAACTTGCTGTTGACCATGCCGGTGAGTTGATCGATGCGCTCCATGGCGTCAGCGAACGCTTTGGTTTCGGCGTTCTGAGCGTCGAACCGTTTGCGCGACTCCCACAAGGCATCCATTTCGCGCCGAGCCAGGCCGAGCTGGGCCGCGGTAAGCTTGCCGAAAGAGTCCATCGCGTTCATGGCTTCAAATTCAGCCAGATAGGCGTTTTCTTCTTCTGCTTTGGCGTCGTACTTGGCGGCAATTTTACGCTTAGACAGTAGGAACTTCTCGAACGAGTCCAAAGCCGCATCGTTCTTTTTGTTTTCGATCGTCTCGACGTTACCCGCGTCGCCGTCAAAAACCTCAAGCGCTTTGGCTTTGGTTTCTTCGGCTCTCTTCATGCGCTCCTGCGCGTCGATCACGGCGGCATCGCCAGCTCTGGTGTTTAGAGCGCGCTGCTTTTCAATTTCAGCTGCCTGCAGCGCTATCTGCTCATCGTAGAATTTAGCGGTGCCAGCCAGCTGCTTACCTTCAATCTCTTTTCTTTGAGCCGCAAACTCAGCATCTGTTTTGGCGCCTCTATCATTGATGGCGTCCTGTAATTCTTTTTTGGTGGCGTTTCTGAGATCGCGCAACTGAGTGGTTGCCAGGTTCTGAATGGTGCGCTCAAACGAATCGACAGCCGCAGTTCGCTGCTCTTCTCTGGATACCTTAATGATTTGCTTGGACGCATCGTAAGAGTTAATTGCAAAAAGTCGATCCAGCTTCGACTTCTCAATTTGCAGCAGCCGGTATTGCTTGATTTCGCTTGCTCGATTTCGCAATTCAGCGGGAGTCATACCCGTCTTGTCGCTTTCCATGACGCCGGAATCTTTGATGGTAGCCATCTGCTTGTTGATTGCGTCGTAGCGATCAACCTGCGCCTGAAGCGCGTCTGTCTGCTCCTTGGTGACAAACGCAGGATTTAAACCATCAATGGCCTTGGCCGTGTCATACGCCTTGTCTTTGAGCTTGTCCATACCAAACATGAGTGCCGGCAGAGCGATCATGGCGACACCGATCCAGCCACCCATCGCCGTCCACAAACCTCTGAATGCAGCCGCTGCTCGATTCGCTGCTACAGCAAGCTGCGCCAAAACCACACTCTGAATCCGAGCGTTGGTGTTGAAGTTGCGGTTAAAGCCGTTAATGATGCGAATCCGCTCGCCGGCCCGGGTCATCTCGGTACGCATGGTGCGGAAGCCACCCGTAGTTCTGGTTATCGCGCCTCTGACCGCCGTGAACCCGCCGACCAGAGATGTCCAGTTGTTTTTAACCTTCATAACGAGCCAGAAAGCGGCGGCGTATTTGGTCACGTCTACAATCACGTCGCGGTATTTGTACATCTCGGCGATGACGAGGGCGACGCTGTTGATGGTTGAAGTCATGGCCTGGCCCAGCGTCTGCATGGCCTGAAAGAACGCCGGGTTTTGCATGAAGTCTTCCACGAAGAAGCTCAGCTGACCCTTGGCGGCGTCGAAGAACCCGGCTTCACCGATAACTTTGGCAGCCATGGTGAACGACGTTTTCATGCGGTTGATCAAACCGTCCCAGGTTTCCGACATCATCAGTGCGGCGCCGGAGTTCTCGATGTTCATCTGGCGACCCATGGCGGTCAAAGCGTTCTTGGCTTCCAGCGTACCGGTGGACACCACATCCACCAGTTCGGCCATGGTGACGCCCATGGAGCGAGCCATCACCTGCATTGCATCAGGAACGGCTTCACCGAGCTGCTGACGCAATTCTTCCATCGAGATGACGCCTTTGCCGGACATCTGCTGAATCGCCACAGAGGCGCGCTTAAGCGATTCTGCGCTACCACCAAACTTGGCCACGGAATCCACAAGTCCCTGAAACAAGCCGTCCATTGGGTCCAGGCCAGCGGCTTTAAACTTTACGAAGGAGTCGGTCAGTGCGGCGATTTCAAACGGCGAGCGACGCGCCATGTTGAACAGGAAGTCCATGCTCTTGGTCGCGTCTTCTTGCGCTTCGGCAAAGCCACCGGTGACGGTGGACAGACCCACCATCAGTGTCTTCATCTTCTCAAGCTGGGCGTTCGATCTGATCACCGCCATGGGCATGGCGAACAGCAGTGCGTTGACGTTTTCTAAGGCGTGACGAGCAAGACCCAGCACAATAACGGTGTCGCGCAGAGAGCGACCCCACCGGCGGTGTGCGTCTGCGTGTCTATCCAGCGATTGATCGCCTTCTCTGAGTCTGCGGCCGAAGCGACGTAAGTCGCCCTCTGCACCAGAGATCGTGCCTCTGAAGTTTGCATCATCTAACTCAAGCCGTATTACGATCGCACTGGTGCTCACTTAACCTCCGGTCATCATCTTTGCAAATTTCATCTTGCGATCTTCATCGCCTTTGACGATTAACGAGCGCTTGATTTCGGCTGTGTCTCCCAACTCCAACACCAGAATGTTTGTGGTCTTTTCCAGTGCGTCTTGATTCGTGAGCGCTACGCCGACGTTGATGCCGCGTAAGTCAGACTCCGCACGTATGCGGGCAATCTGACGCTCCATGCTCCAAAAACGACGAGAGGGCATTCGTAAAATTTCCTCGTCGTTCATGCCGTAGAAGTGGGAAAACCGTGCAAAGATGAACGCGAAGTCCAGCCCTACGACTTTTTTTCAGGCTCGCCTTTGTCTGCGGCGTCTTTGGTCACGGTCAGCATGTCGGCCGCCGCGTCGTTCAGTTCCTTGTCATTCAGGAACTCAACAATTCGAATCATTTTTTCCAGGCTCAAACCGCCCACTACCTTCTTTGGCATGGAGGGTAAAATGTCCTGAACGGTCTGACGCATGTTGGCTAAAAACGCCAAGGGATCGTTTAAATCCTCGCCGCTGTTTTTAGTGGCCTGCATACGAGAGATCATCTGGTCAACGGTCTGTTCGGCAACTTTGTACTGTGCACCGCCGAACTGAACCACTCGCTCGATAATGGCAAGTTCATCCAGATTAAGTAGTTTCACGTCACTCATGGGTTTCTCCGATGGGATAATTGGCCCCCGAGGGGGCCGCGACTTACTAACAGATAAGTAAGTCTATTACGCCGTAGCGGTCTTGTCACCATAGGTGAACAGCAATCCGTCTTGTGTGCGGTCTGGGTAGCCCTTGAACGTGGTGTTGAATACTCGCTCTTCGTCGTACTTGTACGCGAAGTTCATGGCGCCGGCGGTTGCTGCCAACGGAATGATCAAGTCTTCTGACACGTCGGAGTCTGGCAGGTTGATCGGGTGCAGAATCAACTCTTTGGCGCGCGACAGCAAAGAGATGCCGGTGCCGGAAGTGATCTGTGCCTTCATCTTGGTCGGATCGGCGCTGTCCACGACCTTGGTTGTACCTGGCATCAACAGAATCATGTTGTCCAGAGTGGTTTCGGCCAAAGGCGCCGACACGGTGATGTTACGACCCATGATGGTTTCGTTGGCAACGGTGTCACCGAACTGATCCACTTTGGTTTCTTTGGTGGTGGTTTCGACAGTCACCTCGACGCCGCCCATGGTCAGACCGAGGTCTTGGCCATCGAACGTAATCTTGCAGGTGCCCATTTTGATGTTCTCAGCAGAACTGGCCATGTATTCGTCTCCTAAACGGGTTGGGTGAACGCAAACTCAAAATTAACGGACGCTTCCAGCAATCGACTTTCGGCGCGTGGGAAGACCAAAGGGTTGTTCATGGGTATGATGAACCGGAAGTTCATGTCGCCAATCGTTACCCCCTGGACAGTAAGCGCGTTGGACACGCTGTTCAGAGTATCAATCAGATCGGCGTGCAGTGATCCGCGGGCAATCACCTGGAACTCGCCACGACGCAACTGATTGACGTATTTGTTTCGGAGTATGGGCATCTGCGAGGTCACCAGCAGACCCCGGTTTACAGCTTCGGGCATCCCGTAAGCGAACAGGTCACGACCCGGGTTGCCGAGTCCTTTGCCTTGCATGTACTGAACGATGCTTTCCAGATTCATCAGCGTCTCACCTCGTCGGCAACAATGGCTTTCGCCTTGGCGGTAATCTGAGGCTCAAGCTCTTGCCAGGCCCGGCTCAGGTACTTTGCCCCGACCTTCTTGCCGTTGGAGTTGGCCTTGGCTTTGGACGCATCGCCGAGGTTGTAGACGCCTTCGTGCATCAGCACGTCGTAGCGTTCGCCGTACTTGGCGTAGCCTTCGCCCAGTTTGCTTGGGTCCACGCCGACGGTTTCAACGGCGCGAGCGCGGCCCATGAAGCCTTCTTTGCTTTCGGCCACCACGATCGCTTCTTCCAGATTGCCCTCGTCGACCGGGGCAAACTCGCGCGCCAGATCGCGAATCTTGATGGCTGAGTTACGCATGTGGCGCAGCAGTTTCTTGCTGGTGCGCTGCTCTGTGCGTCGCAACTTGACCACCGTCTCGCTCAAACCAACCACTTTTAGTCCCATCGGCCTATGTCCACTTGATAGTGATTCACCAGCCCGTCCATGTCGTAGCGCGGGTACACGTCCAGAATTTCATAGGCGGTTCCGCGCACGGTGATCAGATCGCCGTTGAGCGGGGCGATGCGATTCTCAATCAACAGCCGACCCTTAACCACGCTTTCATCAGCTCTGCCCTGAGAGCCGGACTTATCGGTACGAATGGAGGTGGGTTGCGTCGCTTTCTCAATGCGCGCCACCGACAGCCCGACCGATCGAGAGCGACCGTAAGTGGCCTCCCCTGTTACGGAGAAGCCAGTGGGGCTTTTAATCTGCCCGCGCATTTGCGGCATAAACGTACTGGATGGAAACATAGCGCCATTTTACCAAATCTTGACCACAAAACATACTAACGATCAAGTATGCCGTGGATGAGCAGAGTTGAGCGCGGGTGCATCTTGTCGCGCTGCACGGTTTCAAAATCACCAAGGTTCATCATGCGTGTTGCCTCTAACGCATTAGATAAGGCGCAGACCAGATCGCCCCGGGCCAGCAAGAGTGCATACACCAGAGCATTGGTCAGTGAGAAAAGATTCTGTTGCGTCTCAATCTGAACATACGCGATCGACTTGGTTCTGCGACCCAGGCTGTCCGGCCGGTACATCAGTTCGATGATGTCGGTGGGTAGTGGATTTATATCGCCGGGTGCCGTCAACTGCCGCAGTCGTTCGCGGCGACGCAAGATCACTAGAAATGCCTGGTCCCGCTGCATCTGCGCCATAAAGCAGCGCTCTATCTCTTGCGCTGTAAGCGACTCCAGATCACGACTAGCACTCTGGGTAGCATTGCTGCGAAACACGTCACCAGCGAGCTTGTACGAGCTTGCAGCGGCAACCTGAGCAGCTGACACCGCTAACGTGCGAACGGTGGTGCGCTTTAACTCCAGATGCGCTGCCATGCGTCGCTCGAACAAGCCGATCTCACTGGCTTGAGCGCCGGAAAGCACTGAGTCGCCGTACCAACCGCGGTACAACCCCGACAGCTCTTCGTACAGAGCGGCCAGGCGACTTGCCGCGATCATCAAGTCAGAGCGAAACTTAGCCGCGTCCAATGCGCGCACCCCAGTTGACAATGCCACGCAGCTCATCAATGGCCGCACGACAGCAAGGCAGGCTCAACGGCTTTGAGCTGCGAAAGAAGTGGGCGCTCTCACCGGCCGAGTCGGAGATCAAGCCAGCGCGACGCCGGGCCTCAATCGGGTTACCACCCAGAACGTCGTCAGCCTCGATGACCTGGGCGCGCAGCAGGCGCTGGTAGGTTTTTGGCGCCAGATTCAGGATGTCCACATCGATCAGCTCACGCGTGGAGCCCTTGTCAAAGCTGTCAGTGCCGCGCAAGTCTTCAAACCGCACCGGCAGCTGGCCCAGGTTGTTCCAGGCTTGCGTCAGTGCGGAAATCTGATCGTCCTTGGTGGCGTAATGAAACGTCTTGAGGTGAATCATTTCAGACGCGATAACCAGCATCTCGGGCAGCGTTGAAAAGGAGTTACTACCCACCACCAAAGCTTCGCCGCTTCGGATAAAATAGACGATCTCAAAAATCTGAGAAAGGCCGTTTTCATCGGTGGCGTCAATTTCAACTCGACGGTAATTCTTGGCTTCGCCTGGCTCCAAATCATTGAGCGTGGAGCTTACAATCAGTTG
>Ga0306898_1000342_pt1 | contig 18834 bp, 19 predicted proteins | sample AntRauMFilla1564_FD_190424 | JGI IMG/M metagenome (GOLD analysis project Ga0306898, IMG submission 190424) | Saline lake microbial communities from Rauer Islands, Antarctica - Metagenome Filla 1 #564 (v2) (version 2) | ecosystem: Environmental > Aquatic > Non-marine Saline and Alkaline > Saline ...
ATATTTTTATGTTTGCCATTTTGATTACCCAAGCTGCATGATACATGTCTATTTATCTATCATGACTTGTATTATACTTAGCCAAAGTACATGATTGATTGTTTTCTTAAATAAATATCATATATACATAGATCGGCAATATCATGATAGACAACACCCATTTCACACGAGTAATTGACAAATTTCAAGAACTCAACCAATATCGTGTTTTCAATGACATTGTTAGACATAGAGGTGATTTCCCAACTGCCAGCTGGCATGGAACAATTCCCACCAAAAGAATAATCAATTGGTGCTCAAATGATTACTTGGGCATGGGCCAGAATCAAGATGTTATTGATGCAATGCACGTGGCATTGGACAGCACTGGGGCTGGATCAGGTGGTACTAGAAATATTTCAGGCACCTCGACTTATCATGTGATGTTGGAATCAGAACTAGCCGATTTGCATAAACAAGACGGGGCTCTATTATTCTCATCTGCATATGTTGCAAATGAGTGGAGTCTGATTGCATTGAGTAAAATTATACCAGACATTGAGTTTGTGAGCGATTCAAAAAATCACTCCAGTATTATTCAGGGAATAATACACAGTAGGGCCCCGAAATCAATTTGGCAACACAATTGTATGACGGGACTGGAAGCATGTTTAAAGACAGCCGTAGGGGCTGGCAGAACACCGTGTATTGTGTTCGAGAGTGTATATTCCATGGACGGAGATGTTTCTCCCATAATTGACATATTGGACTTGGCTGATCGTTACGGTGCCATGACTTACATTGATGAAGTGCATGCCATGGGATTGTACGGTGACCAAGGCGCTGGGTACTTGGAAATGCTAGGCGTACAATCAAGAGTTGATATTGTGAATGCTACATTGGGGAAGTCAGTGGGAGTAACTGGTGGATATATTGCTGCAAATAAATATATCATTGATGCTATTAGACTGGTGGCCAGTGGGTTTATTTTTACTACCAGTCTGTCACCAGTAATATGCGCAGGGGCCCTTGCAAGTATAAAACACATAAGACAGCATAATGAACTTAGAACACAAATGCAAACACAGTCAAAAAAGCTCAAAGACGGATTCTTATCACGTGGGATAGAAGTTCTAGACATGTCATGTACTCATATTGTACCAGTCATGATAAGAGATGCACACGTATGCCAATTGATATCCAGTCGCCTCATGGAAAAATATGATATATATGTCCAAGCCATCCAATATCCAACTGTGCCAGTGGGACAAGAAAGGCTTAGGTTTGTGCCAACTCCATTACATACTGATGAAATGATACAATCTTGTGTTGACGCAGTTGCAGAATGTGTTATGTTCTACGAAACATAAACGTAGGAAACAAAATGACAGAATTGCCCAAAATGCCGGGGCTTGATGCCGGAGTAAAATATCCTTCGGGATATCTCGAAGAATGTGTCAATCAAATTGACAAAACCCCAGCACAAGTCTATCTTGACAAGATCAAAGAGCTAGTGGCGGACATTGATAGTTATATTGCATGCCTAAGACACAAAGGATTTGAGATAGATGGAAACATACTCAAGCCCGGATTCCAGGCGATCAAAAAAACCATTATCAAATGAAAATTAACTGGCATGAAAATCCTCTGAGGTCAACAGTTGAAATTGATGATCAAGTTCGTAACATGATTCTGTTGGGAATACAGAATGACGAATACACTGATCTACTATATGATATTCAATGTGGCCTCAAATCAGAAACCTTGTTCAATAATGCAGATGAACTATTGGTTTTGCAAGAAAAATCCAGTAGATGGGAGGAAATTTGCAATATCACTGTGGATTCGGAAAGGGTAGATAGCCTTATCGCAGGTCTATCAGAATCACATGCGGGAGACTGTGTTTGTTTTTCATGTTCATGCATTAAATGCCGCGCAGAAGAGATCCTTGGCGTAAATACCATCATGGGGCTTGGTGGACATCAGGCAAACCAGATCATGGGTGCGTTTAGTGGAGGTGATACGCCAATTGACCAAGCAATATTAAAATTGGCCACTGACAGAGAGTACACAAAGACACCATTATGGGATAAATGGACACAAGAAGAATATGATAAACTTGTGGTACGATGGAAGTCTGAACAAAAAAGTGCCCTAGAGTGGCTGATTAAATACAAAAAGGAACATGGATTTTGAAACAACAATTATTTTTGGACTGTGATGGGGTTCTTGCAGACTTTGACACTGGTATCGTGGGATTGACCGGCATGTCTGGACCTGAATTTGAACAAACACATGGATCTCACCATTTTTGGAAAACCATCCAACAATCCAACAAGTTCTTTGAGAATCTCCCATTAATGGATGGTGCCATGGAGTTGTTTAATGCCGTGAAACATCTTCGCCCAATAATCCTCACTGGGTGCCCACTTGGGATTTGGGCCACACAACAGAAACTCAATTGGCGCAATATGAATTTTCCTGGCATTCCCATGGTGACATGCATGTCCAGAGACAAAGTTGATTTTTGCCAACCAGGCGATATTCTAGTCGATGATATGTTGAAGCACAGTCAGCGATGGATCGACGGAGAGGGAACGTTTGTTCACCATGTAAACTCAGTTGATACACTGGAACAATTGACAACACTGAGAGTTATTTGAAATAACGTGATTGTCTTTATCAAAGAATTATTCATTAAATATAGAGAGCGGCGTCTATTTAAAAAACACAATGTGACATCATGGCATCAATATCATAGAAAAACTGATCCTGATATTAATGCCACTGGTGATACATTGCAAGAAATATATCATGGCTATCATTCATTCTTCTTGGTGAGCAGTCCAACCAGCTGGGGAATGATGGGACCATGGCCATGCTCAAAACAAATTAACGCATGGTGCAACGAGAATAGTCAGGGAAGATATCGAGTTGACATCTTACCATTGGCGTATATAAATAATGAACTGGTGCCCAGCCCCAATGGGCAATCAGAAATCATGGTGGCTTTCAAAGAAAAATCAGACTCAGTGTCTTATATTATGTTATTCACTGGATCAACTGACAACCAGAGAGCCCCAATACCATCACATGTTAAATAAGGAAAAAATATGACAACAGTATTCTCACATGACGACATCAACCAAGCCATGACCAATTGGCAGGCAGAAGTTGACTCATATACCACACGTCAATCACGCATTCAGTCTGAATTCAAAAATCTATCACATGACGAAAAATATGTCATGACGCAGTGGTTGCTGGCAGCAATGGCACATGGTATGGAAGTTGGGTACATTAAAGGATCATGCCAATGTGGTCAAAGCTAATCAACACCACTGTTGGAGAACATGCCAAACATGTCATGGATTCCAATGCGCATCAATATCATAATTGGAACCACATAGAGACCATGTTTCTATTTCTCAAATTATATCAACAACCATATGATATCAACTTGGATGCAGCCATTCTCTTCCATGACATAGTATATGACGAACGGCCTGAGAAAGAGCTCAGGAGTTATTTCAAGTTTATTGAAATGAAATCACAATACCCTGATCTGTATCGAAATTTGGATCATCAAGTGATTCACAACTTGATCATGGCAACTTGCAATCATGAAATTACAGAATCCACTGTGGAATTGGAACGGGCAATTATTCGGGCTGATTTACATGGCCTATCTGCAGGAGGATCCACCTTTAAAAATTATATCAATATCATGAAAGAATCACAAGATATATATGATACCAGTATATTTGAATTTGCCGGAGCCAATCTATTATTCATGAATGGTCTATGGGATACAATACTAACAAATTCTGAGTTTGATACTGACAATGATAAGAAATTGAGGTTTTGGATGGACGTGGGGCTTGGTATCAAAGAGTGCGTTTCATACTCACATGGAATTCTCCGAGGACATGATAAATAATACAAACAAAGGATTTATCATCATGAATGGCGCCGACGAAATTAGAAAATACATCAATCTATTTGAAAATAGACAACCATCAGACGACATTTCATATGTGGATGCTGGTAAGAACAAAGCGGCTACTGCGAATAAAGAATTTGAAAAAGTCACTGCAACATTGACAGGCAATGAATCTGGTAAATTCACCAAGTTGGCTAAGAAGTTCAAACTACTGGACATGATTGCCAAAAGAGCAAGTGAAAAAAGAAACCAGTTGAATGAACAGACCAAAGAAGCAGTGGACGGATTGTTTGACGTCGAGGACCAGTGGTTGACTAGATACGTGGAAACTGTCAGTATGAGTGTAACAGTTGCCAAATCAACTATGGATAGCCCAGTCACAACTGAAAAATTCGATTCCTCCGCTTTCTTGGCTGAATTGTATACTATTGTAGATGAAGGATTATTTCCAGTTATTAAAGAATTGGAGAGCAAATATACCACAATTGAAACAAAAACCAAAAAGGGCGGCGAAGGTAGGTTGGCCACTGTGAAAATTAAAGAATCTGATTCAGATTCAGTATATGAAAAACTGGAATCATTCTCTGATACGTTCAAACAGCGCATGGACCCATTGTTGGAATCAATTGGTTCCAGAATATCTGAAATGAAGATGCAAATGAACAGTTGATTGTTTGTTTGAATTGTTATATCAATATGGCATGTGCTTTTATAGTACATGCCATAACCATGAAAGCGTATGATGAGCAAGAAGAAGTTTACAATCAAAGCCATAATATATGATAAACGCGGGCGAGTATTGAGCATTGGTGAAAATTCATACCAGAAAACTCATCCCATGCAAGCACGTCATGCGGAATCAGTTGGTCTTCCATTTAAGATATTTCTGCATGCAGAAATTCATGCCATATTGAAATGCCGTGACCTCAAGCGGGCACATAAAATTGCAGTATTTAGATTTGACAGCGATGGTGATCCTGTGAATGCACATCCATGTCCAGTATGTATGAGTGCCATTCGAGAAGCAGGCATTGAGTATATTGAATTCACGTGAATTTAATGGTTGACATGTGCCCACTAGGCTGTTATAAATTATAGATTAACAATATAGTGACACCATTGGAGAAATCCCGTCAAAATCCAGCCGAGGTAATGCTCGTCGCCGGTGGTATGATGAGTCACAATCCATTTAATTGGATCTGGTATAAGACGTGAGAAATTTACCAATCTCGAATGAGCAGGCTCTCCTTGGAACGCTTGGAACCTGCATGTAACATTTCACTAAGGTGAGTCACACTGCTGAAATGTTATTGCGTTGGAAAAGTTAGATAATTAAAAGAGGTATCGCCCAACCGCCTCTGCCTACGTTAATGGTTTGTCTGTGTGATGTGTCTATGTATGGCGGGGAATAATATTCATCGTTTGACACACTTGGTCAGTTTCAGGCTAAGTGTGTCAGGTAATCCTGGGAATAGATCACACGATAGGAACAATATAACACCATTATAATTATTGAATACGATTAAGAGAATAGATTAATAATAAGTGACTTGGATGAAGAATGAAGACACAAGTCACTTATTATTCACATACTAGACGAAGTCTAGTTGTTGACATATATGGATGCATGGTTGGAGGACAATGTGACTTGATTTTCATATCATCATATAGATGCCGCTAGTCAACAATTGCCGATTAAGTTTCGATAATCAATTGACTTGTTTAATATCATGTTGTATATAGAAAGTAACAAAAAGGATGATAATATGAGTCGTGGAAAATACAGTGTTTCAGGTTACAAAAAATGGCCAGAAGGTTATGAGTTCAAGTACAATTGTTATGGCCAAAAATGTAGCCCATGGACAGCTGAAATGATCAAGGACCCAGATCAAATTTTTGACTCAAAAACAATGTTTGGCAACTATGACGAAGAAGGATATGACAGTTATGGTTATTCCTGTTTTGATCAAGATGGCATCTATGTCGGTATCGGTGAAGGGATCGACCGAGCAGGATATACTGAATATGATTATCTAACAAATAAAGATGGAGGAGATTATTGATATGGCAAAATGGAATATATCCGACTCAATGCACGCACCTGTCACAAGAAACGGTGGTAAAATGTCACAAATGCATATCCAAACATGGAATGATGCAGTTGATGCATGTACAATAGCGGCGTTTGCGCAGGTGGTTGAAATCGAGACTGAAGCTGCTGATGGCATGCCACATGTGGCTAGATTGGTAGTAAGAGCATTGGGACAACAATACAAACAGGGAGACGATAGACGTGACATTGACACTTTACACCCTGATGACTTTCCTGCTCTAAAATAGATCTTGTACTTCATGAACTGACGTAATAATGTAAAAATACACACAATGGGAACAATGACATGCAATATCGCGAAAATCAAATTATACATGGTGAATATCATGGCGTACCATATGCAGGTACAGTGAGAAATTCCAGAGTGAAGTATGGTGGCGTTATGCAGCATACGGTTGACCTCATGGATGACATTCAAGTGCATAATGAAATTCGAACAACTATCTTGGTTAATGAACATGACATTTTTTCATTAACCATTAAAATTTAAAATAGGAACAGTAAATTAATGAATTACGTATCAATCAAATCCATAGAAGAGAGCAATGAACTCTCTGGGGTTTGGGGAGTGAACTACTACGATGTTATGTTGGAACGAAACGATGAGGCCGTAATTGCCTCAAGTCTTAAAAATTTCAACTTCACTGAAGAACAACAACCGCAGTTGAATGCGTTATTCAACAAATGGTTGACTAGAGCCATTAATGGCGATACTGACTTTAACATTATTTAATAGGAATAAAAATGAAAAAACTACTAATCAATACCATGCTGGTTACCGCGCTGACGGCTGGACTATCTGGGTGTATCGTAGGCGAAATGGTGAAAGTCCCACCGGCGTCAATTGGTATGGTCCTTGGTGAAAAAGGATATCAAGGAGATCTTGTCCCGCCCAGTCGTTTCCGGCTGCCTGCGTGTTTCTTGAACTGTGACAAACTCAGTGTCATTGAAGCAGGCGATGCAGGTATGGTTGAACAGATGGAAGTGCTAATGCCCAAAGACCGACTGATGCTGGGAATTGACGTTCGTTTCACACTGGCACTCAGTGAAGATAAGAATCAAATTCTCACAGTATTTGATCGAGTGTCACCGACTGCATTGCCCAGTGGTAATTATGGTACTACAATTCAACAAGTATATTCAATCTACGGTGAGTCAGTTGTTCGAAATGTCGTGCGCGCCACGTTGAGTAAATATTCAGTGGATGAAGTATCTAATAATCAAGAGCAAGTGAGCGAAGTACTTCGACAGAATATTTCAGAAGCACTGAAGCGGACTCCTTTAGAAATCAAACAGTTCGGACTTGCAGATATTAGATACCCCGACACTATTCGACAAGCCATGGAAGCAACACAAGAGCGTATTATTGCAATTGAACGAGCCGATGCTGATGCACAGGTGAAAATCCGAGAAGCACAGGCTCGTCTTGAAGTAACTCGAGCAGAGCGCGAAGCAGACCTACTTGCAGCACAAACAATCTCTGATCAGAATGTAATCCTTGCCGATGGGGTAACTCCAGCAGTATTGCGTTATATGGAATTGCAGGTCCTTAAGGAGATGGCCAATAACCAGAGCGCCATCTTCTTCCCGATTGAAATGCTAGGCAACACGGCTCTGGAAAATCGATTGACCATGGGAGTAAACAAATAATGTTTGCAGTTGAACTAATGACAGGAGCCATGTTTTTCATAGCGGCCAAGATGATTTTTGCTGCTTTGGTACTTTATCTCAGTTATAGGATTGTTCGTAAATTGTATAACTATTCAATTGATAATGGCCATGAAAAAACCACTGCATGGAAGGAAATCAGTATGTTAGCGGTAGTATTAATCATCGCAGCAGTTTTTGATGGCGCCGCGGCACCCAAGATTACAATTGATACTGGGATCAATCGAGAACTATTGGAATATCAAACGAATAGTGCCGAGCCCAACATACAGCCCGTGTCTCCCAGAACTCAAACACTACAGGGCTTTGTGCCACTGAAGCCATAACAATTCAAGTATCCATTGACATCAGTTAGTGGATACTTTATATAATAATGAATAGGAGAACTTAAATGAAAACTTATCTTTGTGGTGGCGCTGTTCGAGACTCGATCATGAACCTGGAATCAAAAGACAATGATTATGTTGTCACAGGGTCAACTCCAGAGGACATGATTGATCAAGGATTCAAACAAGTTGGTGCAGATTTTCCGGTATTCCTGCATCCTGTAACAGGGGATGAATATGCGCTTGCCCGCCGCGAAAAGAAAACAGGCGTTGGTTATCTTGGTTTTACTTCTGAATTTGGCATTGATGTCACTCTGGCAGATGACCTGAAAAGAAGGGATATTACAATCAATTCCATTGCATACGATCCAGACGGGCATGAAAAGTTTATTGATCCTTTCAATGGACAATCAGATATTGAAAACAAAATCCTGCGACACACATCCAATGCATTTCAAGAAGATCCTGTACGAGTTCTGCGGATTGCCCGGTTTCGTGCTAGGTTGGGTGAAGAATGGCGCGTAGCCGATGAAACTAAGCATCTTATGGGTGATATGGCCAAGCGTGGAGTTCTTTCTGAACTTAATGGTGATCGCATCTGGAAAGAGATGTCACGGGCAATGATGGAGCCAAATCCCAGACTGTTCTTTGAAACACTTCTGGAATGTGATTGTCTGCATGTGATTTTCCCGGAAGTATATCAACTTATCACTGCACTGGAGTCACATCGCTGGCATCCAGAAGGCAACGCATTTGCGCATACCATGCTGGTACTGGATCAAGCTGTTGGGTATACTGGTACTGATGAATTCCAGCTGGCCCTGCGAATGGCGGCTCTCACACATGATTTTGGTAAGGGTATTACACCAAGACGTCTTCTTCCCAAACATTATGGCCATGATGTCAACGGTGTTGCCGTGGTACAATCATTCTGTGATCGAATCAAAGTGCCATCCCATATCACATCCTGGTGTATGAAATCATGCCGTTACCATATGCAGGGTCATAAATTTGATCAACTGTCCGGTAAGGGCTGGACAAAGATGTTTGACGGTATGCAAATCCGGAATGACCCAGAGTCTGTAAATATTCTGTATCATGTGTTCAAATGTGATGCACGAGGTAGACTTGGTTCAGAAACTGATGATGTGTCTGATAAGGACGTTTTCCTTACTCAAGTGGAAAAATACAAAGCTGTGAAGTTTGCCAATGTGTTTCCCAATGGTGAATCAAATGTCAATAAAATTATTCAAGGTATGTATAAGGCCAGAATTCAAGCACTGGGTAAATCAGCCTCAGACTGATCATTGCTTGAATCTTTTTCAGGACGCCATGATTTTCTATTGTTCAAAAATGTTTTTAACTCTTGTTTGTTCAGTATGCCACTCGTGTACTGGACAAACAGCGACACCGCCGTCTTGTCTTTCTGATCTGGCCCAATAACCTTGTAAAGCATCTTGGCATATTCTTTTTGATACAGTGTTTCATCCATGGAAACATGCAGTGCAAATATCAGCCTTGCGATTGTGGCAAATATGAATTGTTCACCAAGCTTGGTCCACTCACCGCCCGGTCCTCTGAACTCAACTCTATTACTCTGTACATTGATGCTTGTGTATTTGCCAGTCATATTAGATTGTAGGTAGTTTCCCGCTTTGGAATTTAACGAAGTCTTCAGTGAGTCCAGTGCTGACATGGCCTGTGCCCCTCCTTGAAGATTTTTATTCAAGAATCCATTCAATGACCCCATAGCGTATGAATTAGCTTGTCTGCCAAATGCATTCAGAATATAATTATCACCCACAAATAACATCAATTTGGTCAGGTCCAGTTGATCCATTGACTTTCCAGGCAGTGACACATTGATATGTAACCCACATGAATCATTTACATATGCGCCGATTGTTTCCATATAATCCATCATGCGTTGGAAGTCTTCTTTTGTGTCCACAAATGACAAGGGCGGGGAAATAATTTCTATCCCCAGCTCATTCATGTCATCGTCAGGCTGTAATGAACTGTCCTCTTCCACTGTGTAATTGTAAAAATCATTGTCAATACTATCCGAAATTTGATCCAAGAAGTTTTGATTGTCGTAATCGTCCCCATCATATGACGTTGGGTATCTTCCTAATATCTCCGCATAGGTCAAATCTTGATCCTGAATAAAATCTTCAAACTCCCAGTCTGGGAGTGATTGGTCCATGAGATCTTCCAGTGCTTCATCGTATAATGAGTTACCATTCAGTTCAGTCACGGCATCTTGTATTTCTGCATCGAATTTGCCATCAACGACCTTGGCTGCGGCACTTAGGTTATCATTTGCAGTTTCATTGTCCAGTATTAATTGTGGGAATTCTGCAGAATTAGTAATATTTGATTTTTTAACTCTGAGATCAAAAACATCAATAATTGAACTGACATCTATTTCCATGACCTTTTGGAGATGTGTTGCCAATGCTTTTTCGTATCTGGTTGCTTTCTCCATGGATGGCCCGGCACCTGATCTATTTAATCTACTGCCAGCCCCAGTTATTTTGTATACATAATCTTCAATATATGCTCTTCTTTCGTCCTGAAAAGTCTCTGAGACTTTTCTAGATTTCCAGTCAAAGTAATCCTCTTCAATCAAATTTACTAAATCATTATCATCAAATTTGTCATTGATTTCATTCAGGCTGTTTGGATAGTCATGCATGTCACGTTTCATATCCTCATCGGACCCGTCATTTGGGACTATCATCTCATACTCAATGCCTATTCTTGCATCAATGTCTTTTACCATGGAAAATAGGAATCCAGGAGACATATTGACCTCATTCAAATTGTTTGTGACTTTTTTGTTAATATCAATTAATCGCATACTGCTGGTTCCTTGCTTTGTAATATTTACCATGGTTCATTATGAATAAATAGATACATAAGATATTCAATCAGGAGTTGACATGGTCAATACAATTAAAGTCACCGAACTAACTGAATCGTTCATTAGTGGCGATGATGATTATTTTTACACAGTCATCAATGGTGAAAGCTTCAAGATCAAAAAGAGCCTCTTGGCTCCTCAACCACTTCCTTTGATCAATGGCAGTGAGATTATTGAAGAGGAATCATTGGACTCTGTTAGTGGATTGTCAGTATCTCCTGTGACCAGTACTGGTGCATCAAGTAATCTACAAATACCTCAAGATTTCATGAGTAGATTTTTTGTAGGACAGACATTGAAAATATTCGGAGCAAACACGTCTACCGAGGCGTTGACTACTCCACCTGTTATCCAATCCGCGGCGGCAACTGGATTTAATACTGTTACCAACCCAGTGACATTTAGATACCGAGTTGCACAATTTGACATGGCCAATGGTAAAATATCACCACAATCGGCTCAATCATCGATTGTATCAAATGTTGATTTTGATGAATTTAACATCTCTAATTTTGTCACTGTTCGAATCAACAGATCAAGTGCCACCTATGGCCTGTTGATTTATAGAAGTACAGACGGAGGATCCATTTACAACTTAATTGATATATTGGGTTCCAAGCAATTGGGATCGGCTACTTCCAACTTGTCTTTTATTGACTATGGGACCTTCAATTATACCCCATGGAGCAAAAAGAATCCAAGCAATGGCATATATACTACATCAACTGGGATAGTACACTTTCCACTTTCTCCTAGTAGCTCTTCTCAGAAGGGGTGGATTAACACCACTGTGGTAGGGATTGATTATGATGAAAATAGAATCACTGTCAATGGATCATTCTATTTTGACTCAACAGTTGAAATATCACATAATGACACATCAAAATTACAGAACGAAATTAACAACAGAGTGTCTCAGAATATCAATAATTTGACACTGAATGATCGTGCCTATATAGTATCCACATTAAATATCCCATCAGGATTTACACTAGTGGGCAAGGGAAGAAAAACACAGATCAAAAAGATCGCATGGGATAATAGTTCAAACAATAAAATACTGGTTGGGCCCGCCGCCAATGCCATTAATATTACACTTTCAAACTTTAATGTACCGGGTAATATGTTCAATCAATGGTTGAAATCAGATCCCAATAATGATGAAAATTATGCCATTGAAATATCAAGTGAGACCTTTACAATTGATAGGATTCATGTTAGAGAAGTTATCGGCGGAGGAATATGGGCACCTAGTCCAAACAAAATGTTATTGAATTTTTCCAGAGTGGAAAACTCAGGAATGACAGACTTCTATGAATATTCACCACTAGTGGCCGGGTCCGGTAATGACGTAGTAGTAACTGGTAATGTATTTTCAAACTTCACACAGACCTTGGACCTATCAGTTACCAATGTGGGGGTATTCTCATCGAATATTGTCACAAATTGCGGTGCTGGGGTGCTGGTATTTGGATCGAAATTCCTGATATCATCTCCTAATATTATTTCTGGACCGGCAGGCGAATACTTGTCTGGGCCTGATATGATTAATAGTGAATATGATAGCGTAAATTTCGATTTACAACTGAATAGCGATTTTGACCTTACATTGAAATATCAAGAAAATGGCAATGATTTTGATCTTACTGCCAATAGAGCAAATCCAATCAAGTACGAAGTGCAAAAACTTAGAAAAGTTGACAACGTGGAAGAATTATATGGTGAAGTACTCATAGGCGGTCTATCTCCTATTCAAAACGTGACAGGCGGTACGATATCACCAGATGAAGGGGATTTTAAATTGAAAATTACCAGTGCAAATGTAAATCAATTGTTGACTGGCCCGTATTCATATACCAACCTCAAATCACTTGACCCAGACCATGTTGGTCTCGCACATTTTGCAACATTAACAGAGTATGCCCCGTCGGGGAACCTCAATGGACAAGGTGCGATTAGTAACATCAATAACCGGCAATATTCTGTGAACACAACTGACTTTAGTAATTTGAGCATAAACACCAAGATCAGGACTCGAAATCATGGAGGAACTCCTGATTTGGACAACTCCATCGGAAAAATAATAAATATCATTGAATTGGGACCGAATGAAGTGTCAGTTACCATTGAATATGATGATCCCGTCACTGTGGCAGGAACATCAGGACAAATCACAGTGGAAAATTCATTCATACTCACAAAAGGAATTATACAGTAAATGTCAAGTCTAACTAATATCAATAATAATGCGTCTGTCATTAACGTGGGTAGAACTACTCCAGTGTCTCCTGGGCCACGCCCAGCAGCTGAATCCATTCCAGTAGTGGTTGCAACTGACCAGAAGCCAATCCCCGTAATTGAACAACAGAAGGTCCAATCTGAAGTGGCCTTGAGTCTATTGGGCATCCCGCGGGGTGAAGTTGCCTTGGGTATTTTCTCAGATGTGAATACTTATGATGTTAACCCAAGTGAGTGGTCTAGTTTTCCAGAAGAATATGAATCTGGATTTGGGGTCAAACATTTGCCACAAGAAGCCGGTGCTGCCGTACAGTCACCAAAGAATGAAATTGCACTATTGACTTCCAAGCGATTTTTTAGATATCAACCTGGCCGTGTTTCCGCAGCAACGTTTGGTGTGAAAGCATCTAAATCTGCAACACCAAACTATGCCGGCGGCGAATATGATCTTAACCCGTCTATCAGGAAGTTTGGAATTTTTGATAGATTCGATGGGTACTATTGGGAAGTTAGGAATGATTCACTTGCAGACAATCTTGTCGTAGTAAGACGCACACAGTCATTGATTTTCAATAACCCAGTCAGCTTTGGTACTGGTAACAACTTTGATGACTATAGAATAGTAGGCAAGCCAGCACGAGCACAAACTGATGCTGTCAACACTGAACCCCGCGCAACACAAATTCTTCTGGATCAAAAATTCAAAATTGCAGAAGATGCGTTTGCCAATGCAGTGGCCCGAGGAGGCGCGATTGCGACATATTTAAACGGTTTGTCTAATTCAGATAAACTCAAGTGTCTACGTGATATGGACTATGCAATTGACGCATATATTCAAGATTTGCAGTGGAATGCCACTGGCCATTCAGTAGTAAATGCAACCACATATCGAACCGCAATTTTGAATAATGCCACATCAGAAACAGCAGTTCATGAAGAATTGAGAGACGAAATCATTGTGGTCCTGAATGCGAATGACATTGCTTATTTGGATGCCAAGATTACCACATTGTCCGCGTTTACTATATCCGCAGTGGGAGGCGGCACTATTGATCCCAGCGTCGCCAACTACGGGACTCGTAATAAAATCATCACTGTATTCTCTATCTATAAGAGATACATTGGTTACTTGGTTTCTACTATATATGATTCATACAGTGATTCATTAACATCCGAAACAATTCAACAGATCAAATATAAATGTGCAAGAGACGTGGCATATATTATTGATGGGTATGCCAGAGACTTAGCATTTGGTGGTAACAGTGGCACTGTGTACAATGCCAACAACTATTACTTCCAGCTGTCGGGCACCGGTCTACAGGTATATTCTCAACTGATTGGATCTGCTCCGTCTGAAATCCAAGCACATAAATTAGTGAAAACTCTGATATCCAAGACAACTGCAATTGGCCCAACGGATGTACCGGATGGTAATAATTCTGATTGGGATTTTGGCAACGTAAACATCACCGCCGCCGACTTTGCATCCGTGATGACATTGTTTAGTCTTGGCGCCGCACGTCCTAGATTCGATGATATACTAAGTGTGATTATAATTGACAATTTCACCACCGCGTATACGGGACAAATGGATTTCGGTTCCTCGGCACAGTTCGGAGACTTGATAGTGTTACGTGATGGATTAATACACATTCACGGCGCTGTATACGACCCATCATTGCTTAAAGAAAAACAAAAACTCAAGGTCAGAGTACTGGGAGATACTGATTCCCTGGAAGTAGCCGCTGGCGAATTTGTCAAAGACCAGCATGTCATATTCTTTGGCGACCCTGCTGTTGGATTAGTGGATGGAAAGATCTATTCAGTAAAAGACGTATTGGGAGCCAAAGGAAATATTATTCAACTATATGATAGTTCTGATGACGCGAAAACACTGATTACGTTGACAACACAGACAACTGATAATTATGTACAACCCAATGTGCCCTTTGTATTCCCCAAGAATTATTTCCTGGGTGCAGTTGAAGATGAAGACCTACCATATAGTGGTATGTTCCCATATATGTATTCGCCAGAAGGACTACCCATTGACAACTTAGCAACAACCACCCATTCAGGATTCATTGATACTGCATTGGACTTGACAGATGTTGCGGCCCTTGCTGAAATGCAACGACAAATAGACGTGGTAAATTATCGATACAATAACTGGGTAAAACAAAATGTTGACTCAAAGTATTGGTCAGTGTATGAATATAGAGTGCCTCGTTCCAGGTTCAGTACTGATAAACTGGACGGCAAAAATGGCAAAGTGGTTTATAGTGACAAGGCATCAGGTAGAGACGACACCGGCACATTGACAACTGTTCGCCCCGGGCAGCCTGTTCTGAATGACAACGGAGAGCAAATAGAAAACGTCAGTGTATGGGACTTGGATATATCCAAGGTTACTATGTTGAAAATTGAATTCTCATGGTACGGAGCAGTTGGTGCCTTGTTCCTTGCATATGTCCCGGTTGGTAATGGAGAGGCAAGATGGGTTCGAGTACATCACTTGCGTGCTTCCAATCAATTGCAGACATCTTCAATGGGAAATGCCACCCTGCCAATCTCTTACCTGTCATATGGTGGCGGTGACGATGATCGTTTGGGAATCAATAATGTAAATGAATCCCCATATGAAGGCCCATTGTCAGACTATATTGTGAAATATGGCGCGTCATATTATATTGATGGTGGCGACAGAGGAACAGTTAGATTATACAGTCATTCCAATAACTTACCAACAAAATCATATGGTGACCAGATAATAGTACCTGGTACTGTGACGCTGGGAACAGATGCAATACTTGGTGATTATTTTCAAACTTCTGACAACCTGGATATAATAACTTCAAACGATGATACATTGACGTACTTCATGAACTCAAAGGTTATTGCCAATAATATTGACCAAAACATAAATGTGAAATGGGTGGCAAAATCCGGCGGTAACAATAGATTCTATATCGACCGCGCGATTACTGCCACTTCCAACATTAAACTATTGACAAATCGACAATCCATTGTATTCGGTCTTAAATCCAAGGAAAACATCTCGAATTCAATGGGCGTTGAAATAAGAAATAGAGTACAGGTATACCCAACGAAGCTGTCAACTGCAAATTTCGGTAATGTGCCAATTAAATTGGACGTGCTCAAGACCCCAATATTCCAAACCAATGTAGTGACAACCGGCACATTGGAACTTTCATCATTGTACTTGATGGCACGAGATAATCCACCACTGGATGTGACCAATGACGATTACTTACCCACTGACGGTGATGAAGTTTACGGGTGGTTCAGAGGACAAGTTGGTAATGTTGCTAAGTCAATATTTGGTAGATTATACAAGTCTGCGGGAGAGTATTACTTTGAAGTCAAGGATGTATTCAGTGAGGAAATAACCCTGTTTACTGGGGTGGCATTCTTGAAGGATGGCAGATTTGGATTCGACGGAACATTGCTCCCTGCAGGTTCAGATTTTGAAGGCACATTCCAGAAAGAAAGACTGAGCTCAGTTCTAATATCTTCAGTTACGCAGTCTCCCATACCAGACACCGGCGGCGTAGTGACATCATTCTACTTGAGCCCGGGATCAGAACAGTTCGATCTTTTGAGTTATTTTGATTATAACAAAGATTATCTGTCATTCCCGCTCACTAATCAAGTTGAAAGTATTTACTTGGCTTCATCATACTCAACTGACTTTGATATAAATACCACTGTACAAGTCAACACCAGTGTTACGTGGGAAGAGCAATAATATAATGTCAAAACAGATTAAAATAGGATTTGACAAGACACCACCTAGAAGTACCAGTATTGATCAGATTCTAGTGGATGTCAAAGGGTTTAAACTTCGAGACGAATCAGGAAACTTTCTTTATACTCCGTCTTTTGGTATACCTGAAAGTTTCCTGAGCGCGAGAAACGCGATGTCAATATATGTAAATAATGCACCTTCCAAAGAGACTGGGCCCGGTAAAGCCATATCAATTATTGAGCAATTCCCGTCTACGTCAGCAGTAAGTTCGACTCTGCTTGGAGTACCTAGACTAGAGAAGCAACAGTCTCTTCTGTCAGATGTGTCTGTATATGGAATCAATGACGACATATGGGAATTCTATAAATTCCCATCTCCTTACCAACCCATTGAATGGTCCCAAAGAAACAATCCAGTATATGGTAACCGATTTAATCCTGCAATCATGGAAAATGCCAATCAACAGTCATTGTCAATTGAAGCATTCCCTGTGCCATGGACTTTCCCGTTTGGTCCAGACTGGAAAAGCAGACACAATCCAGTACAGTTTGCATTATATGCCAATTTTATTCGATTGGGTAATTTATTGTATGATGTATATCTAAATGATTTCCCAGAATTTGCAAAGAATAATTTTGTGCCATTATCAATGGCACAAGTGACTGGCACAGGAGACGGTACTGATGTTGTCTATAATGACAATTTCGTACTCTCTATGTCAGCAATTGAAAAATGGACACTGGCATGGATGGACATAAGAGACGGCGGTAAACTGTTAAACCCATCAGGGACGAATGATCAACCTTTCTTGAATGCGACGACTGTCAATCTTTTATATCTGTTTGACGAGAACTATGATTTTAACAAAACCACCCCGGGGTATAGTTCCACGGTGTATAATTACTGTCAGCTTCAAAGCAAAGAAGCATTCAGATATCAACCAGGCGCGGCGAGTGGATTTACATTTGGTATAAGATTAAAACCAGATGAAAATAGTTTTTCCAATGTTTTGGAATGGGGATGCGCGAATGACACTGATCAATATATGTTTCAGGTCACAGGAACAGCATTCAATATCGTCAGAAGAAGTACTGTGCCACTAACTGAGGGAAGTTTGATTGCCACTGGGGTAGAAGATTTGGAAAAGCAATCAGTGGAACCAGTCCCTAATCCTTTTGAACGTGCAGATAGTACTCTGTTCGTTTCCACTGATGATACTCAAGAAATTCAAGATGTGTATGAAATGATTTATACACAGGATGATTTCAATGGAGATGCGTTGGATGGGTCTGGGCCCTCCGAATATAATATTTCATTGACTGCATTGACTATGTTCAAGATTGAATATTCATGGTATGGGGCGATTGGTGCCAAATTCTACGCCTATGTGCCTGTTGGTAATGAAGAGACAAGATGGGTATTGATTCATACTATTGTAATTGAAAACACTTTGAGCTCACCGTCATTAAAAAATCCGTATATGAGATTTAGATATAGTCTATACTTGACAGATACTTCTTCACTGCGCACCCCTGTATATCTACACAAGTATGGTGCATCGTATCTAATAGACGGTGGGGACGAAGGTACGTTTACGTTCAATAATTTTTCAACTAAATCTGACAAGAATATAATCAGAGTAAATTCAAGTCCTTTGATTGGTTTTATCCCCAAGAACGTGTTGTTCAACAGTGATGGAATACCAATTACCAATCAGCGTAATTTTTACATTGACAAAATATCCGTGTCCTCTGATAGAGACTCTAGAATTGATATTTTGGAATGCGAAGGGTGTGCTAATGGGTTTGGGCAATATTATGCGCCAGGTTTGGAAAATGGCACAACTGCCACAGTGGATCAATATGTACT
>Ga0306898_1000343_pt1 | contig 18796 bp, 13 predicted proteins | sample AntRauMFilla1564_FD_190424 | JGI IMG/M metagenome (GOLD analysis project Ga0306898, IMG submission 190424) | Saline lake microbial communities from Rauer Islands, Antarctica - Metagenome Filla 1 #564 (v2) (version 2) | ecosystem: Environmental > Aquatic > Non-marine Saline and Alkaline > Saline ...
CCTGGTCGTGTCGGCGGCCATCTCAAAGATGGCCTGACTGACCCGATCAAGCTCAGCCATGGTGCGCACGCGCGGCAGGTAGGTGATGATGTCGAGCTCGGGGCGCTGGTAGGGCTGCAAAATGTCACTGTCGGCGATGAGCCCGTGCCAGGTTTGCGCGGCCCGATAGCCGGGCAACACGATTGCGCCGAGCCCCTGCATGGTGAGCGGAAAAACTTTGAGTGTGGCCCACAGCGCCGCCGCACTGGCCCCCGCACGTGAGCATTCCAGCTGAATCTCACCGAAGTGCCGCTCAGTGCTCGCGAAGTAGGTGTAAGGCGACTCGTGGTGGTAGAAACGCAGAATTGACTGGTCGTTGAACAGCACAGCGCCGCACCCGTACGGCTGCAGGCCATGCTTGTGCGGGTCGACAACCACCGAGTCGGCCTGCGCTATGGCGCGAAAATGCCGCGCAGTCTCAGGGTCGAGCTCGTCAGCAATAATCGTGAAAAATCCGCCGTAGGCCGTGTCGACGTGCACTCGGGCTCCGTGCGCGCGGGCCAGTGGAATGATGTCAGCTAGCGGGTCAACGGCGCCGAGCCCCGTCGTGCCGAGGGTTGCTACGACAACGCCAATGCGCCCAGTGGCAAGCTCACGCTCAAGAGCGTCGAGGCTCATGCGTCCGTCAGCTTCGGTGGCAATACCCACCGTCTCAACCCCGAGAACTTCGCCCATGCGGGAGTGCGTGTAGTGGGCATCCGTTGAATGGGCAATCGCTTTGCCCGGCGCGATTTCACGACTGATCCACAGCGCTTCAAGATTCGCGGTCGTGCCGCTCGACGTGAGGTGACCCATGTAGTCGACGTTGTTCTCGGGCGTGTAGCCAAACATGGCTGCGAGTTGGTCAAGCACTTCGTGTTCCATGCGCGTGGTCGCCGCGCTCGCATCGATCGAGTGATTGTTGGGGTTCAACTGCATCGTCGCCAGGTATGCCGCCACGGCAACCGGATGCGGTGGCTTCAGCATTTGCCCGACATACTGCGGGTGAAAGTACGGAAAGTTGTCGTCGAGACGCTCAACGAGTTCGCCCAGCACTGCCTGCACCTGGTCGGGGTCGACGTGTTGGCTTTCGTGAACATCCCACTGCCCGTAAGTGTCCTTCAGGGTTTGGATGCCCTGAATCGGCTGCGAGAACAACTCACTGACGGTAACGGCTCGCTTGTGGCTCACACCGCACTCCTTCGTGTTGGGGGTGTGCGAGTGAGTCTAACGCCGCGTCGTTTTGGCGCTTGCGAGCGGGGTGCGTGCGTGCACGGCTCGTTAGCGAAACCGCCGGCGTTTCAGCACCATCAGCGTGCTACCCAACGCCATCAGAAGCGCTGCGCCGCCGGCCAGCCACCCTGCGGCCGGTGACGAGCCCGTAGCGGCCAACACGGCAGGCGTGGCCGGAGCAGTCGAAGCAGTCGGAGCCGCCGGAGTCACGCTGGAAGAGACCGCCGAAACGAGACCCGAACCCACAGCATTCACTGCCGAGACCCGAAACTGATACGAAGTACCGTTCGCCAACCCCGTCACTGTGAACGACGTCGCCACGCTGACCCCGTCCACCACCTGCACCCAGCCGCTGCCCGAGTTTTGCTCGATCACATAGTCAGTGATCGGCGAACCGCCAGTGCTGCTCGGCGCAGACCACGACAACGCAACAGAAGCGTTGCCCTGCGTCGCAGACAAACTCGCCACCTGCCCCGGAACAGTGCTCGGAATCACGCTGGAAGAGACCACCGAAACGACACCCGAACCCACCGCATTCACTGCCGAGACCCGAAACTGATACGAAGTACCGTTCGTCAACCCCGTCACTGTGAACGACGTCGCCGTACTGACCCCGTCAACCACCCGCACCCACCCGCTGCCCGAGTTTTGCTCGATCACGTAGTCAGTGATCGGAGAATCGCCGTCATTGCTCGCGGCAGACCACGAGAGTGCCACAGAAGTATTGCCCGGCGTAACAGCAAGCCCGTTCACTTGCCCAGGAATAACAGCCTGCAACTCGAAAGCGCCCGCATCCCGGAGTGCGGAACCCGCCCCGGGGCGAGGGAATCCGCGCTGATCGGTCGTCAATGCGAGGGCGTCTGCCAGAACAATGCCGACTGCCCGGCTACCGGTGACAAGCGCGACGGTCTGAGTTGACCCACCGTTGTTACCGAGCTGCGGTGAGGCTCCAAAGATCTGCGCGACTGAGGCCGAAAAGACCGAGGTGCTGATAGGAATGGGCAAGTCTGGCTCGCTCGCGGTGCTGAACACATTGGCTCCTCCATCGCGAATCTGGCCGAAGGGCCCTGGGTCCTCGGGGAGAGACCCGACACCCAACTGAGGACGCAGGGTGAGGCCGGCAAAAATATTGGCGGTCAGATCTAGGTCGGGAGAGTCAGACTCCGCCTCGAGGTAGATCGCTTCGCCGGGTATGTCTTCGCCGTCAAGCGGTGCAGACGCGGTGTTGTTCAGGAAGGTTGAGAACGAGACCGTTCCACCTCGAGCCAGAATCGCTCCACCCTCGCCTGTCGTGCCTGTCGCGCGGTTGCCGACGAAGGTTGAGTTGATGATGTTGACAGAACCTGTGTCGTAGACCGCTCCGCCATGAACAGCCGTGTTGTTCAAGAATGTAGAGCTCGTAATGCTCACTCCTTCAACACCGACTTCAGCAAAAATCGCACCCCCAAGTGTGCCTGTCGAGTTGCCCACGAAGGTCGACCTCTCGATCTCTATCGAGTAGGGACCGCCGAAGGCGATCGCGCCCCCTTTTTCTAATGAAGTGTTGTTGTTGAAACGAGAGCCTTCCACCACGACTGGTCCGAACGCTGAGATCGCCCCGCCGGCGACGGCCATACCGCCTTCGGTGGCAACACCGTTGATGAAGGTGAGGTTTTGCACGGAGAGCGTGTCGAGGGCTCCACCCTCGAGTATGCGCGTTTGAGACTGGCCGTCGAGTGTCGCCCCTGGCAATCCAAACAGGGTGACGCCTCGGGTGTAGGAAAGGGGGGTGTCTGCTTCGAGACCGAAGGTTCCGCTCAAGCACACGATGCTGATCGTGTCGTCGTTGAGAAGTACTTGCACGTCAGACGCGTTGTCTGCTGGGGCCGTCAGAGTGTTCGCTTCGGTGCAGTCGCTCGTGGTTGCGGCGAAAGTAGGCATGACGCCAACCGCACTGATCCCTACAACAAGACCGGTGGAGGCGACGGCGGCAGCCGTACGCGTGAGGCCTCGCCGAGAGCTGAAACCCGAGCGCGGTGCAAGCCCTTGTGACGACCGCGGAGTGGAACGATTGTGAGAGGGCATGACGGTCTCCTGGGGTAGTAGCGACGCTAAAAGTTAGCATGGCGATGGTCTCTACTCAGCAGTTTCAGAAACGGAGGGTTATCGATGTTTTCACCGGTGGCTCATTTACGGGCGCACGCTCATGACCGCCCCGACGCCGACGCGATTATTGCTGCCGACCGCACGTGGAGTTTCGCAGAGCTTGACCGAACCGTCTCGGCCGTCGCGGTGCGCCTCCGGGCGCTGGGCGTGGCACCGCGCCAGCTCATCGCGATCGACCTGCCCGCCGCCGACGAGTGGATCGTCACGCTGGCCACATTCTTGCTAGCGGCACGATCGATGTCGATCGGTGGTGTGGGCGATGTGGGGGGCATCCGACCGGATGTGATGGTGGGCGCACCCGGTATGCGAACGCTCGCCGCGGCAATAGTCATCCCCATCGACGCCAGCTGGGTCGACCGGGTTGTGGCCGAGGCGGCCAGCGCCGGGCATCCTGAAGCACCCGTCGTGTTGTACGCACGCAGTGATGCGATCTGCCGAGTCGTGCTGACCAGCGGCACCACGGGCGCACCTCGCGCAGCCGAATTGTCGGTGGCTGCTATCGAACACCGTCTCGCAAACCTGCACCACTACTGGACGGACGAGCGCCCCGAACTGAACTTCATGGGCTTATCAAGCACTGGCGGCTTTCACACCGCCCTCGCCAACCTGAAGCACGGCACACCTTTTGTGGCGGCCAGCATCGCCGACGCTCGCGTGTTTCGCGCGGCCCACGCCGCCGGTATCAAAGTGCTCGCGGGGTCACCCGTGCAGCTAGGTCGCGCACTGGAATTGATGGCCCAAGAAGGCATCGTCTTCTCGCAACTGCGCGAGGTGCGCATCGCGGGTGCTGCCGCCACCCCCGCACTCGTCGCCGCGATCACCGAGACTTTGGCCGTGCCGATCAAAAGCGTTTACGGCTCAACGGAGGGCGGTGGGGTGACGGTGCGCATGCTTGCCGTCGGTGACGACCCTGCTGATGCGGGGCGCGCAGTTCGCGGCGTCACCCTGCAGATCGTTGACGACCATGGCTCCCCCGTGGCCGCCGGAGTGTCGGGAGAGGTGCGCTACCGCGGCCCCGGCCTCGCTACCGGGTACCTGATGCCCGACGCTGATGCCTCTTTTCGACGTGGCTGGTTTTACCCCGGCGACCGGGGTTCGCTCACCACCGACGGCTCGCTCATGCTCGAGGGTCGCACCGCTGAACTTGTCAACGTGGGCGGCGTCAAGATTGACCCCGCACGCATTGACGCCGCCATCGATGGCTTCGCAGGCGTGAGTGACGCGGCCACATTCATCATCGAACAGCGGCCGGGCATCGCCGAACTCGGCCTCGCCGTCGTCGCAGACGATTCGTGTGACCTGCGCGCCCTTGACCGGATGCTGCGCGACACATTGCCCGGTAGTCACCCCACCGTGTTCGGGCAGGTGGCAGAGATTCCGCGCAACCGCATGGGCAAAGTGGAACGCGCCCAGCTCACCGCAGAGTTTCGGCGGCGGCTGAACCTCGACTGAGGCTGCCTACCGCGCAGCACGCAGCGCACCGATCAGCATTCGCAACGCCAATCGCGGCACCGCCATTTGATTAGTGGTGCCCACCACGGCGAGCCCGCTGGTCGGGTCAGCAAACATCATGTGCCCGGTCATACCGGCGTGGCCGATGAGCATTCCGGGGCGCGGCAGTCGAGTGATCAGTCGCGGCAGACTCAGCGCCATCACGCCGACACCGTAGCTCACGCGCGGAAACAGGGGCAGACGGTCAGTCGTGGCCAGCGCGAGCGTGCCTGCGTCAAGCGCCTCACCATCAACCAGCGCACGCAGAAACCGCATCGTGTCAGCAGTAGTCGAGATGAGGGCACCCTCGGCGCCGAGGGAGGCGAGGCGGCGAGCCCCGCGATACGACTGCGTGCCGTACAGCAGCGGTGACGCGGCGTCGAACAGCTCGAGGGTGTCAGGGGTCAGCAGAGCCGTGTCACGCAAGCCCAGCGGGGCGAGCAGCTCGCGGTCGAGGGCGGCGGCAAGCGAGCATCCGTACACCGTCTCGATCAGACGCCCAACAAGCTGATAATTCGTGAAGCTGTACGCCGCGCGGCCTGAGTGCGGGGCAAAGAGAGCGTTCATGCGGCGTGCAATTTCGAGGGTGTCGTCGTAACGCCACCCGGGGTCGGCTGCCGTGACCGCCGCAATGTCACTCTTCGGGTTGAGGGTCTTCTTCGCGTAATAGTTAGGAATGCCCGAGGTGTGCGCAAGCACGTCGCGCACGGTGATCTCATCAACCCGGTCAACGCCGCCGAAACGGTTGAGCCCGGTCAGGTCGTTTCGAGGCAGGATGCTCACCAGCGGCTGCTGGAGCGTCAACTCGCCGGCGGCGACCTTTCGCAACACGAGCACCGCTGCGAAGGTTTTCGTGCTGCTCGCAATGGCGTGCGTCGCCCGTGAACCGGGCGCCGCCGAGCCGTAGTCAAAAGTGTCGGCGCGGTCGGTCACTCGCAGTTGCAACTCGCTCACCCGCGAATCGCGACTGAGCGACACACACAGGCGGTCGAGGCGTTGCTCACGGCTAGGCACAGGTCCAAGCGTAAGAGGCACGTGGCGTCGATATTGACCTGCCAGCAGGACACTGAACAGGCACCGATACGACGTGGGCGCCGCAGCGTTGAGGGGTACTTACGTCACACACTAAAAGGAGAACCTTCGTGCCCCACCTCTACCGCCGCACCGTCGGCTTAGGCCTCAGCGCCCTCGTCATGCTGGGGCTCGCCACAGTCGCAACCCCCGCGTATGCAGCTACTCCGATCACGATTACTGCCACCAAGACCACCATCAGCTCCGCGTCTGGCGAGGGCACAGCCAATATCACCGTTGCTATCACTGGCGAAGGGGCGACGACGCCTCGCACCTCCGCGCAATTCCTCAACGGCAGGATCGACCCTGAGACTAGAGCGACGGTGATAAACGGAAGTACCAAACCTTTGAACTGGGGAACCTTTAAACCCTGCGAAACGACCGTTTTCACCTACCGCGTCTATGACACCACGCTCACCGCAGACCCTACGTTCGAAACCCCCTTTGCGGCGACCGTCAATGTGACCATGAAGGGTGACGACAATATCTCTGGTTGCAAGGCCATCCCCCCGATTGACCGTGAAACGATGACCCTCACCGGCGACACGAAAATCGGATCAACCGTCAACGTGGTCGCTAAGGTTTCTGGCGAACTCATCGGCATCGACTTCGATTTGTGGGTCTGCCCTGACACAACCTATCGACCCCGTGACGATGCTGAGGCGGAAGGTGCTAACGACAGCTGCGTCGGACCCTTTATCCAAGAGCGCGAAGGTGACAGCACTACTTTCTTGCTCGGTTTTGACCCCGTTCGAGATAAAGGTAAGGAAGACGAATCACAAAAGTTCTGGACAGCTACGTGCGGCAAGTTCTTTGTAGTCCACGACATGCGAAGGGGCGGGCACAGCAACTGGATTGGCCCGATCGTCTGCGCGACCGACGCCGAGACTGACACGCCGACCGAAGACGCGACTGACACGACTGCGGCGGCTGCCCCCGCTCGGACGCTGGCAGCGACCGGCGCAACCTCCATCGCTGGCATCGGTGGCCTCGCGGCAGCCCTAGCCCTGCTCGTCGGAGGTGGCCTGCTGGTCGCCACCCGACGCCGCAATGCTATGAGCGCCGAGTAACCGACAGCATTCAGCACCTGTGAGGGGCCCGGCGATCAACGCCGGGCCCCTCACAGCGTTAAGCCACCGATTTATTGGCGGCTACCGTTTTGTTCGCGGCCACCGTGTTGTTTGTGACCCCCAGCCAAACCGACAACACGGTGCGGCCCGTCGCGTCAGTGGTGCGCGACCAGGCTGACGCGGCAAGACGGTCGAGGTTCGCCGAACCCAAACCGGCTGCGGCATGGGCGTTGAACTTGATTCCGTCGTTAGCGATAAGCAATTCGACGCCGTCAGCACCGCCCTGAACGGCGATGTCGATGCGCGAGCAGCTGCCGTGCCGCATCGCGTCAGCAAAAGCGTCGCTGACGACAGAGTGCACGTCTGCGGCAAGGTGGTGCGGCACAGCTCGCCATGAGCCTTCAACGGCAATGTCGACCACACTCTGCCATTGGAGGATGAGCTCTTCGACCGCAGTCACATCGAGGACAGGTGGGGCATCAATGGCGCCTTCAGCGTGATGGATGCTCGCGCGCACCTGCTCGACCAGCTCGACTGCAGCCGACCGGTCACCGCGGTCGATGGCCGCCTCAAGTTGCAGCGTTGCCGCCAACAGGCCCGTGCGCGATGATCCGTGCAAATCGCTGGCAATCGCACGAGCTTCGGCAACGAAACGGGTCTCGAATTGCAGCCGGGCGAATAAGGCGTCATCGATGCCGCGCCGCAGCGCCGCCAGCTTGGCCTCACGGTTGTTCCGCACCACGGTGGCGGCACCCAGCAGGACCAAAGAAATCACTACGTTGAGGTTCAGCAGCACGCCGCGCACGATCAGATCAGTTTCGACCGTCGGAATCAGACCGGCACCCACCGCCAGCAGGGGGTTTGCCAGCAACAGCAGCAGAGCTAGGGCGACGACTGCGAGCGCTGCGCGAGGCAGGGCCCTCACCATCCAGTTGCTCACCACCGCCACTGTGGCAGCACCGGCCAGCCACAGTGAGCCCGCGGCCAGCGCGAGGGCCGGCTCAAAGAATCGTGCGAAATAGAACCACCCCATGCCAGCAGCACCAGCAGCGACCCCCAGCAACGGAAAAGGATTGGTGAGCGCGAAGGCGTAGATCGCTTCACGCGCCGAAAAACGGGGAAGGACGATGTTGAAGCGAGACCACACTTCGTGGCTGATCTCGCGCCAGCCTCGGTCAACCTGCCCCTGCACATCGTGCAGCTGTGCTCGGCCATCGTCGCCCGCGGTCAGCGCATCGCGTACAGCATCGAGCGCCTGGTCAGTCTGCGCCCGAGACTCGGCCAGGGAGCCCGACACGTTACGGCGCAAGCCCTTGGCAAGTTCGGCGAGCGGAAGCTCGTGAACGTCCGTCTGCGCCGCTGTACTCAGCAGACTGGTGAGCAGTTGCCGACGCTCACTGCGATACCGAGCCCACGCATCGAGCACGACAACGGCACTCACGGCAAAAAGCAGAGCCAACATGGCAGAGCCGATAAGGCGCGCGGGCAAACCAACGTCGTTGGGTAGTTCGGCCAGGCGAAGGCCGCCGACCAAAACGATTAGCCGAAGCTCGGCCGCCACTGCCACAACAACACCCACCAGAAACGCAGCCTGTCGACCTCGTGCCCGACGCACTAGTGCGCTGCCGCCCGCGAGCAGCATTAATGCTGCCATCACCGCGTATCCCCCAGTTGAAATGAGCAGGGTCTGTGCGAGCGCGACCGGCCCGCCATAGGCGGCTGGTTCGTTGGCGGTCAACCCCAGCACCCAGAGGGGTGCCGCGACTGTGACCGCTTGCCATGACAGCGCCCACTGCGCCGCGCGAACCTGGCCCGACGATCGCCAGTCAGACGAAGTCATGGTTCGCGGCGGTTGCCGACGAAAGCGAAGTAGGCCCCGGTGAGGGCGCCGCGCACGTTGGTGCCCTCGTTCCGTGACACGCCCAGCTTTTTCGCCATCCGCGTGATGTGCTTCGCGATGTTGTCTTCCGACACGCTGAGCCGATCGGCGATAGCAGCATTGGTGAGACCGCGCGAAAGCAAATCAAGCACTGTCACCTGCATACGCGTGAGGGCAATCGCGGGAACAGATGCCGCGGATCCCGAATGAGCTCGCTCGACCGCTTCGCGCACGGCCGTCACCACGACGCCGGTACCGTCGATCTGTTGCTTCACCAAATACACCGAGCCCAGTGGTGAGGCGGGCATGTCGGCCGACAGCAATCGGGGGTCTGAGTAGCCCGACAGAATGACGACGCCGAGTAGCGGAAACTGCTTGCGCAGACTCACCGCAATGTGAATGCCCGACGGGCCTGGGCCTAAATCGAGGTCGATGACGAGGGCATCCGGCTGAAATTTGATGACGGCATTGACAGCGCTGACGGCATCACGAGCACGCGCAAGAACCGTTAAACCGTTAATGGCCAACGAGTCAGATACAGCCGAAAGGGTGAGTCCGTGATCATCAACAACAACGACGGTCAGTGGCTTCACACCATCACAGTAAGTTCGCCGCACCGCATCAGCCTGATCTGAACTGCGATGGCTAGCGCCCGGTTGTCGTTAAACGAACACCGCAGACCGTGCGCCCATAATTCGACGAACGACCAAGTTCAGCGCAATAAACATAAAACCCAACGTCACAAAGAAGACAGCAATCGCGACGACATAGACAATCATGCCGACCACCCCGCCCTCGCTCGACGGGTCAATAAACCAGTACGGCCACCAGTCGTCGGCGAGTCCGCGCACGACAGAGAATCCGAGCCACGCCAGCGGAAACACGGCAACCCAGAACGCCTGTCGCAGTCGCAAAGCCTTCGCGCGCGAACTGAACACAAAGCCAAGCGCAATAAGAAGCGGCGCCCAGGTGTGAATAATCTCGTTGGGCAGCACTGGCCAGGCATACCCGAGGTCACGCGGGTCAGCCGCTGCGTCGGCGAGCAGGGCGTGATAAACGACACCGACCACGGTCATTGACGCCGCAGCGGTGAGAAGCAGAATCGTGTGACGCGCCGATTCGGGGCGACCCCGCAATCGCTCGACGCCACTCATGACGAAGATGACGCCCGCCACGATGGCCGACACGATGCTGAAAAAGGCAAAATACTCAGTCGGCCGAAAGAGGTCGTTGGCAACACGGTCGATAACCTGCCAGGCAACACTGCCGACCAGGGCTACACCGATAAAGACTCTGACGAAGCCGTGCAGATGAGAACGGATCACAACCAAACGCTAACAGAGGGTCGCCGATGATCGGTGCGTTGAGTATTGGCTTCTGGCTCCGCGTTGGGCGCCCCCGTGGATGGCAGCGAGGCTGCTCAAGCGCAGCATTCAGCGATCGGGGCTGTTAAGGTCGCCGCGCTGGTGCGCGAGCGGCGAAACGATCGAGTCGAACATGGCGAGCAGTGGGCTGAAGTCGCGGTGCTCTGTTGCTGCCCGGCATGCAGCATCATTCACGGCGCCGAGAGTTGAACGCCAATCCAGTCGCCACCCCGCGTCAGCCGCAACGCGATTCCAAAACACGCGCTGAGTGCGACCATTACCTTCACGAAAGGGATGGATGTAATTCCACTGGTCATAATGATGGCTCAACCGTTCGACCATCTCGCTACGATTCAGACCCCACAGCATCTTGTCTTGATAGAGCTCATCAGCGGCAATCTGTGCACCCCGGGCAATCGCAGACACGAGCATGAATGGTTCAGCAGCACCGTCGCTTTTTCGAAGATCAACAACCCGAATGTGGCCAGCCCACGAGTAGACGTCTTGGAATAACTGTCGGTGTATCGCGCAAAACTCTTCTAGGTCTCGCGTCGGTCGAACTAAAAGCTCATCGAATTGCACAAGCCGAGCAAAAGAGAGCGCACCCTCCGCCTCGTCGAGGGCACCCTTGGTGCGCGCGCCAACAAGGTTGTGGAGGATGCCCGTCTGAGTATCGACGTAAGGATCAGCGGGCTCAGTCAAGTCCGTAACGGGCTCGCGTGCGCGCTACGAGCCCACCGGAGGTGATACGCCCGGCAACATACTCGTCTGCGTCGGCACGCGTCTCGAAATCGACTTCCAGCCCCTCCATCACGCCGCTGTGGATCGCATCTTCAACGGCGCGAATACGGGTGGCTTGGGCAAGATCGGCAGGTGCGGTGTAAATAGTCATGCTCTCCCTCGCTTCGCTGGCATCTGTAAAGGGTACTGCTGACCTGTGACATTCATAGAGTGGCAATCAACCCGAATTGAGCGTCCTGCCCCGGCCACTGGGCTTCCCAGCAACGTGTTACCGCATGGGTTGCGTCAGCCACGTGAGCACCGCGTCAAGAAACTGCTGGGCGGCCTCTTCGTGCGGCAGATGGCCGGCGCGCGCAATCACCACGAGTTCCGCAGGGATGCCATCGGCATCGCGTAGCTCGGTGGCCAACCGCTCAGTATCGGCTGTCGGCACAACCGTGTCGGCATCACCCGTGATCAGCAGCGTGGGTTGCCCGATATCGGCCAAGTTCGCGGCCAAGTCGTTGTCACGCGGCGCCGTGGTGACGCGCCACAGCCCCTCCTCCCACCCCTCAATGGTGAGTGGCCGCCGATAGCCCTCGAACACCGCGTCAGTGAGCGCAGACTGATCAACGAAACTTTGCCGCAAAATGTCATCGCCTGACGACGCAATGCTTGCCACCGCGAGAGGGCCCAGCCGGTCGATTTGCGGGATCGCCAATAAAGGAGCCAGCCACTCTCGTGCTCCCCCAGTGGAATACACGGCCGGGCTGACCAGCACGAGTTGATCGACCTTCTGCGGGTTCACACGGGCAAACTCGGCAGCGAGCAGACCACCGGCCGAATGCCCCACCAAGATGACCTCACGGTCGGCACCAAACTCGGTGAGGAGTGCATCCAGCAGCGCTAAATTGCCGGGTACGCCATAAGGATTCAGGCTCGACCACTCGGTGCCCATCGACTCTGTGCCCATCGACTCGGCGCCCATCCACTCGGTGGGCCGCTCGGTGAAACCGAACCCGGGCCGATCGTAGGCGATCACGTCGCCCACCTGCGCGAGCGGCTCCAGCACTTCACGCCACGAGAAAGTGCTGGCTCCGAAGCCGTGCAGAAGCACGATCAGCGGTGGGGTGGGCGGGGTGTCGGTGCCGGTGTCGCTGGTACCCGTGTCGCCGGTGAAGCGCGCAGTCTCGATGTGCACCCGCAAACCCTTCAGCGTCACGAACCGGGCGTCGGGCGCCGCCGCCTGCTCTGCAGTGATCGTGCCACTGGATTCAACCGGAATCAGAAATGGCACGATCAGAAAAGCAAGAACACCGCTCGCGAGGGCAACGAGCATGATTCGGCGAAAACGACGCATACTGCCCGATTGTGTCAGTCGCGGTCGAACTCGACCACGGAAAGGTCGTCGGCCAGTTCGAGCGACACTTCGCCGCCGCCCGCGAGCATGACCGTGATGTCGAACGCACGACCCGGTGATGACGTCGTTGACAGTTCAGTGATCGTTCCGCCCTGACCGACGGATGCCGTCACAGCTGCGAGGGCGGCATCAACCACGTCAGACAGCCGGTTGGTGTCGAGCGCCGGGTCATCGAACAGGTCGTTGTTGGCCACCGGGTCGGCAGTGATGGTGCCGTCAGCGGCGATATACACATCGACCTCGCGCCCATCAGCCAACAACACGTCGATCTCATAGAGGCCACTGCTGATTGCCACCGAGCTCGCGCCCACACCGTCGACCGCAGCAACCGCCCGATCGATGGCACTGGTCAGGCTTGCCGCGTCAGCGGTGAGTGCCGATGCGCCGCTTGCCAGAGGGAGGGCGCCGCCCGGCGTGATGACGACAGGGGCTCCTCCATCGTCATTGATCAGCGCCCGATCAGAGTTGTCATTGATCAGTGCCCGATCAGAGTTGTACCAGTTGTACTCTTCGACCACCTCAAGGGTGATAGCGACGGTGCCACCAATCAGCAAAAGGGTGCCCAGCGCGGCACCAACGCCAATGACGGCGGGTTGCCGAAACCAGCGACGGGGCTTGGCGCTGGCAGGCTCAGTGCTGGGGCTTGCCGCGGTGTTGCTCGCAGCGTTGTTCGTGGGGCTGTTCGTGGGGCTGTTCGTGGGGCTGTTCGTGGGCTCAAGGTCAGAGTTGTTTGTCATGAGTACACAGTGGCGTGCGGGTGCTGAAGCGACACTGAAGCCGCCTGAAGTGTTCTTCAGGAATCGGGCGGGCTAGCCGGCAGGGTCAAACTGAATCGGGCACCACCGCGAGCACTCGTGGTGACTGTGATTGAACCTGCGTGCGCGCGAGCGACCTCATCAACGATGGCAAGGCCCAAACCACTCCCACCTTCTTCGCGCGCGCGCCCGTCATCGAGGCGAGCAAAACGCTCAAATATCCGCACCCGGTCGACCTCAGCAATGCCATCACCGTCGTCGTCAACGTGAACGCGAACAAACCCACCCACAGGCCCGCCCACGCGCTCAACGGTGATGGCGATGTGCCCGTGCGTATGCCGACGCGCGTTCTCGGTCAAATTGCGCAGCGCGCGAGCCAGCAGCCGCTCGTTGCCGTGCACACGCCCCGGCCCGATAGCGGTCGCGTCAACCTGCGCCCCGCCCATGCCTCTAAGACGTCGCACCTCGGCCAGCGCTAAATCGTCAACATCGACGGGCAGGATCGCACCCGGCCCACGATGCTCATCAAGCCGAGCGAGCAGGAGAAGCCCCTCGACCAGGTGTTGCATCCGTTCGCTTTCTTCGAGCACCACCTCAGCAAGTTCACCCGGCGAGGTCGCCTTAGGGTGGCTCTGGGCAAGATCAGCGAACTGCCGCAGAGTCGCAATGGGCGACCGCAACTCATGTGAGGCATCGCTCACAAACCGACGCTGCGTCAACTGGGCCTGCTCGAGCCGGTCGAGCATGCTGTTGAGAGTGCCCGCCAGCCGGTCAAGCTCATCACCCACCCCACGATCAGGAACCCGCCGGTGCAGGCCCGACTCGTCAATTTCGTCGACCTGCCGCCGCATGCGATCGACCGGGGCGAACGCGCGCCGCGCCGCCGACCAGATGACCACAGCGATCAGCGCGAGGGCGATCGGAATGCCAACACTCAAAGCCAGGCCGGTAGCGCCCACAGCCTCAGAGGCTTCTTCGAAAGACCGCGCCACCACCAATACCGAGCCATCGGCGAGTTGCTCAGATCGAACGAGGTACGGCTCATCATCGATCTCGACGCGCAGAGTCTCGTCTTCTTCAGGCCTCGGCAGTAGAGCTGCAGAGGCGTCATTGACAGCCGTCGTCACACCTTCTAGCCGGATGGTGCGCTCATCATCATCAATTTGCTCAATGTCAGCGGCACTCAACCCCGTCGTCTCAAACTGAGTACTCAAGCCGTCAAGGTCTTGCTCGAGCGTTGCTGAGACGCCCTCGGCGAGCATCCGGTCAAGGGTGATGACCACGCCCACCGAAACTGTCGCCAGCGTGAGAGCTACGGCGGCAACGGCGCGGATCGTAATGCGAGTCGTGATCGACCACCGGTCACGGCGCTTCAGCTTAGGCACGTGAGGTGCCTCAAGCCCCCCAGCCATGGCCGGCACTCCAGCCACCTCAACCACCATCACTCGCGAGGCGGTAACCGGCGCCGCGCACCGTCTCGATCGCCTGCCTGCCGAAGGGCCGGTCAATTTTGGAACGCAAATGCCCGACATACACTTCGACAATGTTCGGGTCGCCCTCGAAATCGTCGTTCCACACGTTTGAGAGCACCTGGCGCTTCGATACGGTTTCGCCGCGGCGTCGCATCAAAAAATCGAGCACCGCAAACTCGCGCGACGTGAGCGTGATCGGCGTCTCACCGCGATGCACCCGGCGTGATGCCGGGTCAAGTCGCAGATCGCCAGCTTCCAGCACAGCTGGCCGCTCTCGTGCGCCCCGGCGAACCAGTGCCCGCACGCGCGCCACCAGAACAGGGTAGGAAAATGGCTTCGTCAGCCAATCGTCGGCGCCGGTGTCGAGACCCTCAACTTCATCCCATTCGCCATCTTTTGCGGTCAGAAACAAGATCGGAGTCCAGTCGCCCTCCGCACGCAGCGACTGACACACGCGGTAGCCGCTCATACCGGGCATCATCACGTCAAGAACGATGAGGTCGTACTCATTTTCTTGCGCCATCCACAAGCCATCGACACCGGTGTGCACCATGTCAACCGCCATGCCCTCAGCTTCGAGACCGCGGCGAATGCCCTCGGCAAGCCGCACCTCATCGTCGACCAGCAATACGCGCATCAGGTAAGTGTGTCGAGAAATAGCTGAAGCCACACTGAAGAACCAAAACAGTGATGACTCATACTCCAGCATGGTGCCCTCGGCAGGAGTCGAACCTGCGACCAAGAGATTAGAAGGCTCCTGCTCTATCCGCTGAGCTACGAAGGCTGGCGTGGCCTTGCGCCACCACCCCAGTCTACAGCCGCAGTGCCCCAACAACGCGGGCGCCCCACGACGCCACGTCACCCTGCAAACGCCCAGCGGCGCGGCGTCGGCGTGCGAACACCAGCGTGAGCGTCAACGCCGCCATCAAAGCTCCGACTGCCAGAACCCACATCCACCAGCCCGCAAAAGCATTTGCACCCGCGTTTGCAGCATCACCATCAACCACCGACACGCCTAAGTTCGCCGCCTTCACGAAACCATCAACACCCACCCCCTGCAACTGCAGGGTGTGCGCGCCCAACGTCGCGAATCGCGCATCGAGTGAAACCTCGGTGGTGAACGTGCCATCAGCGTCAACGACCACACTGCCCAGCAGGGTCGGCTCAGAAAACAGCCAAATATCAACCCGCGTCTCGGGCTGAAAACCTGACCCAGAAACTGTCGCCACACCGCTTTGAGCCACCTCAACCAAAGCGCCACCGCCACGCGATGCGACAGTGCCCGTGTTTGCAGAAACCGTCAACACGAACTGCCACGACTCTGACACAACTGCCACTTCACCGCGTTCCGCGCGCACCTGAATTGCCACCGTCTCGGCAACTCCGGCCGATGTTGCCAACAGTTGGCCAGCATCCATCGCCGGCAAATCATTTGTCAGCCTGATGCGCTCAGGCTGCGGGGCGCCCTGGGCAATGTTGATGACCATATCGACCACAACCTGATTGCCGTTTTGGTCAAACCCGGTCGCCTGCATCACTTGACGGCCGATCGGAAGCGGAGCCTCCGACTGGTTCGCCGTAAATGCCACCTCACCCCGAAACGAACCGTCAGCCGCGACAGAAAGACGAGCAAGCTCACGATGGTCAGCGCCAGCACCTGCGCCAGCGCCCTGCCCGGGCAACCACAGTTGCAGCGTCGAGCCGGGCAACATTCCCCCGCCCGCCATCGTCGTCGACTGCCCAGCCGGCACATTCAACTCGAGAGACCTGCCGGGGCCGGTACTGGCGAAACTGGCGCCTGCTGCAGCTGACGGGTTGGCCGGAGAAATGCCCAACCGGAGGGCTCCGGCCTGCATGGTGGCGCCACCCGAATTGTTCGGGCCAGTCGTGACCCTGGTCGGCACACCGCCGATGGTGGCCTGTGACCCAGCATTCACGTCAACGCTCCGCCCCGGAGTCGTAACCGGCCCTAACAGGGCAGGCTGAACAGCCGGCGCAGTTGGTGCAACTGGCGCGGTGATCACAGGAGCTCGCGAGACTGGGTTTGTTGAAGGCGGCGGCATGAGCGGAACGCTGACCGGTGCTTCGCGCACAACAATGGTTTGGCTGATCGATACTGCAGCAGCAAAGTTACGAGTGCCGGCCTGGCTTGCCGTCACCACGCACGAACCCGCACCCACAAACACCACAACGCCACCCGACAGTGAACACACCTCCCGCTCACCCACCGTCACATTCACCGGCGCACTGAACCCGGCCGACGTGACGGCAACAGGAGTATGACGAGCGCCAACAACGACAGAAAAAGGCATCGACGACGTAAACGTCAACGACTGTGTCGCCTTCGACACCACAATGGCCACCGTCGACCCGGCCGAAACTTGCACATAGTTGCGGTCGGCCTGCTTCACCGCCATCACCACACAGTCGGTAGTGCCGCCACTAGCCGTTACCGTCGTGCCGACAGTCACGCCAGTGATCACGCAATCACCCGAGACGACCGAGAACAGCACAGCGCCGGTGCCGGATCCGCCACTCGAGCTCAACGTTGCCGTGTCACCAAAAACAAGGGCCGCACTACTGCCTGCGTTGACGGCAATACTCAACGCCGACTGAGCCGCCTTGGAGACGGTGATCGACAGATTCGCTGCTGAAATAGGCAGGTAGTTGGTGTCGGTTTCTTTGTCCGCCCTCACCACACAGTTGACGGTGCCACCACTGGCTGTCACCGTCGTACCGGCAGTGATCGTGCAGTCACCCGAGAGCACTGTGAACACCACAGCACCCGTGCCTGACCCGCCGGTCGAACTCAACGTCGCCGTGCCACCGAAAACAAGTGCCGCATCAGTCACCGCAATGCTCAACGCCGATTGGGTTGCCTTGGTGATATTCGCCACCGGTGAAACAGGCACTGTCACCACGTAGCGATTCGAACGATCCCCGAACGAACCAGTTGTCAACACGCCCGCCGTCAGACTCACCGCCACCGCTTTGCCATCCCCCACAGCGGCCGTGTCAAACGTGGCGGTGATCTTTGATGCATCAACGGCCACAAAACCCACATCAGCAAGCAACACACCCACCAAAGTGGAAGCCCCCAACACAGTCGCTACCCGCGTGTTATCCCACTGCCTATTAGCAATAGCAACGGTCATCGTGATCGGCTTCGGGTCCACAGTGAACGACTGGCTCACCGGTGATGCTGCAGCAAACGACGGATTACCAGCCTGCGACGCCGTCAGCGTGCATGTTCCCACCGACACGATCGTCACCGAAACACCCGACACAGTGCACACACCCACCGTCGACGACGCAAAAGTTGCAGAAAGCCCCGACGACGCCGTCGCAAGAGGCGCAAAGTTCGCGTCGCCATACGTCCTTGCGACTAATGGATCGAACGTGATTGTTTGGCTCCTCAACCCAGCCGTCACCGTCTGCGTGACCCGAGGTGCTGCTGCAACGTTTGAGTTTCCCGCCTGGTCGGCCGCGACCACACACGAGCCCGAGGTGAGAAACGTCACCACCCCACCGGATAGGGAGCAGACCGTGCCGTTGCCGGTCGTGACCGCGAACGACACCACCAGACCCGACGTTGATGTCGCAGTGGGCGTATAAGTAGTCCCCGACACGACATTCGACGGCGGCGATGACGTGAACGTGATTGCCTGGGTTAACTGAGTGATGTTCGCGGTTGGAAAGACGGGTGTCGTTAGCGTGTACCTGGCCGCTTGTGCACCCATCAGCACCCCGGCGGCCAGCATCCCCGTTACGGTTTTGCCTGACCCGACGTCAGGTGTGGCGAAAGATGCACTGATCTTCGTTACGTCGACCCTGACGTCGTCGCCCGACACCACCCCCGTCAACACAGGGGTTGAAACGGCGGCGGCTGTTGTACCGTTCCACGGTCGGTTGGCAATGCTGACCGACATCGTGATCGCCCTCGGCGCCACAGTGAAGGAACGGTCGACCGCAGCGGCCACGAAAGGTGAGGCAACCGATGCCCTCAACGAGCAAGTTCCCGGCGCCACAATGCTCACCGTGCCGCCTGAGACAGTGCACACGCCCGTGGTCAGTGATGACACAACGGCGGAGGCAGGCGCCGAGGCTGTCGCCCCCGCACTGAACGCCGCGTCTCCGTAGATTCTGTTCAAGGGCTGA
>Ga0306898_1000345_pt1 | contig 18774 bp, 18 predicted proteins | sample AntRauMFilla1564_FD_190424 | JGI IMG/M metagenome (GOLD analysis project Ga0306898, IMG submission 190424) | Saline lake microbial communities from Rauer Islands, Antarctica - Metagenome Filla 1 #564 (v2) (version 2) | ecosystem: Environmental > Aquatic > Non-marine Saline and Alkaline > Saline ...
GCAGAAGCGGCATCGTGGACTAGGGATGGATGGGATGACGCCAATGCAGAAGCTGGAGAGTTGTGTGGGTGGTGGATAGTGTCTATTGTTGGCTGCAATGTTACAACTCTTTACACCAAAGTAAATGCGTTATACTATATTTTATATGAATCAACTATCTTTAAAACAAGAAGTTACCTTACTTCGATCAGCAGTCATCGGTTTGGTAGCCAAAGACCGTGAAGGACAGTATCGACCCGAATTTGTAATGGAGATGTTTTCTAGTACCAAACGAACACCTACAACCACTTTTAAAAATGCTGAACAATTTCTAGCTGAAATATCAAAGTCATAACACATGCAAGTTGACTACGATAAGCAATTTATAAAAGAAGCTACCAAACTGCCACCAACCCAGAAAAAGTTGCTCGCTAACAAACTTTCGTACTTAGCCATAAACCCATTTGATTCGAGGCTACATACAAAACAGCTCAGCTCACCTTTAACAGGAGTTTTTTCCTTTAGGGTTAGTCGAGAGTACCGGGTATTATTTAGATTCATTGATGCCGAGCATTTATTTTTATTGTCGGCAAAACACCGCAAAGACATCTACCGCTAGTCCAAAGGGTGACTAGTTGACACAAGTGTACACCAAGGTGTACACTTCAACTATGAACACCAAATTCGTAGGTATCAAGGAATTCAGACAAAACATTTCTGGTTACGCCAAGCAGGCACAGACGGGTGACTCGCGCCTGGTCATTATGAACCGCAACAAACCACTATTTGAACTCAAACCTTTCGCTGAGGATGTCTACCTTGATAGTTTTGTGGAATCTGTATTAGAAGCAGAACGAGATATCGCAGCTGGAAACTTCTATACTTCTGCCGAAGTCAAAAAGGAATTGGGTATTGTTTAAGGGTCTTAGTTTCATAATGGTATGATGAGAATACCTTATGAAAAACTTTGACGCTTGGATTGCCCACAAAAAAATAATCAATGATGCACCAGGCAAATTGTATTCGAAGCGACAAGATTGGTATGCTTGATAAGGTGAAATTTGCAGAAATGAAAAATGCCGTCAAGGATTTACTTTGACGACATTTCACGTACTGTTCTCCCACAGATGTGGGCAAGGCCGAAGCCATTTGTACGTATATAATAACCTAGCCAGTGCAGTAGTCAAGTGAAAAAGTTTACAAGCGCCACCATGAAACTCCTCATCATCACCCAAGTCGTCGATACCGAACACTCAGTGCTGGGATTTTTTCATCGCTGGATTGCCGAGTTTGCCAAGCACTGCGAGCACGTGCACGTCATCGCCCTGCAGGTAGGCCAGCACAACCTGCCAGCCAACGTCACCGTGCACAGCCTAGGTAAAGAACAACATCTGCGGAAAAGGTGCGGCCTTAAGGAGGAGCGAAGCGACGGGGAAAGGTCGTTCCTTGAGGAGCAGATCTCCAACCTAGTCATCAAACTCCGCTACACCACCCGCTTCTATCGCCTGATCTGGCAGCTGCGCCACGACTACGACAACGTCTTCGTGCACATGAACCAAATCTACGTCATCCTCGGCGCCGCCTTTTGGCGCGCCACGGGCAAGCGGGTTGGGTTGTGGTATGCCCACGGCGCAGTGACCGCGACGCTCTACGTTTCAGTACTAGTAGCCAACATTATTTTTACCTCCACCCCCCAGGGTATGCGGGTCCGCACCAGCAAACGCGCGATTGTTGGCCAGGGCATTGATCCGGTGCAGTTTCTGTCAGCGGGCCACACTGCAGATTCTACTTTGCAGCTGATCACCATCGGCCGCGTATCATCTTCAAAAAACATCGACACTCTACTGCGAGCAGTATCCAGTCTCAAGCAAAACGATATTGCCTTCCAGTTCAAAATAATCGGCGGCACCAGCACCCCAACTGAAGCCACCTACGCCAAGCAGATGCAACTACTCGCCACCGAGCTGAACCTAGAGCAAGAAGTCATCTGGGTCGGTCCACTCCCACACGATCAGCTGCCAGCCCAGCTACAGTCAGCCGACTTGTTTATCCATGACGGCTCTACCAACAGTCTCGACAAAACGCTGGTCGAAGCCTCGTTCGCTGGCTGCGTGGTTATTTCGTCCAACCCATCGTATCGCGGATTGACAGAATCAATCGCACCAGAGCTGTTATTTGCCCCCAAAGACCACCAAGCGCTGGCAGCAATCATCATTGCCCAGCACACCAACCCGACCCCACAAGCAGCCCAAGTCAGAACCGAACTGCTACAAACCTGCAGTCTACCTGGTTTGGTTTCTGGTATAGTTGCAAGATATAAATCAAAACTATGAAAGGACTAGAACAGGTATACAAAATTTATCATAAAAGCCGAGGAGAAGGCTTTGCGATTTTACAGCAAGAGCGAGGAGACTTCTTGCGTAAACACATCGGACAAAACAAACAGATTCTAGACATAGGCTGTCGCGATGGCCAGCTGACCTCAACGTATTTAGAAGGCAATACAGTTACCGGAGTCGACATCGATGCCGCCGCGCTAGCGCGAGCCGCCGAACGCTTTGGGATTACCACTATTCACGCTGATCTCAATGACGAGTGGAGCTTTACCAACACAACCTATGATGTGGTGGTAACTTGCGAATTCCTAGAGCATATTTATTTCCCCGAACAAGTCATGCAAAAAGCCAAACAGCTGCTCAAACCCGACGGCATATTTATCGGCACTGTCCCGCACGCCTTTAGTCTGCAGTCGAGGGTCAAGTTACTTTTTGGCAACAAATCAGGCACGCCACTACAGGATCCAACCCACATCAACCATTTCACCTACCGAGAGTTCAGAGATATGCTGGAGCGTAACTTCTCAGACGTACACATCGAAGGTTTAACTCCCAAGCGATATAGTCTGTTCGCCCGTTTCTTCCCGTACCTATTCGCCCATGATTTGATGTTTGTCGCGATAAATAAGTCTTCCTAAAAAGTATTTGATCTACACTGTGATATTTATATTTACAGTAATAACTTCTCACTGATTTTTTTTGCCCTCTGATTCCAAGTGTAATGTGTAATAAAATCTTGATACGCCTTTTCTTGTATTCTAGCTAGAAGCTCTGGATTCTTCATACTACTCTTTATCTTTACAATCCAATCATGAGAATCATCTGGGTCGCATAAAATAGCATTGTCATTATCTCTGAGAACTTCTCTTAGTACAGCAATATCACTACAAAAAATCGGTTTTTTTGCTGACATGTATTCAAATATTTTTAATGGTGACATCCATTTTGATGTATCCATTGAGCTTTTATAGACTGACACCCTACTTTCATAAGGAGCAATTAGCATATCCATCGAATTTCTAAAGGCTGCGGTTTTGCTAGGCGGTAAAAATCCGTGAATTGTGATATTAGGAATCAGTTTACTCTGCTGCTTCCAATATTCTATGTCGCCTGGTAGTCCACCAACTAGGTGCATATGCAACTCAGGTATATTTTTTGCGATGGTTAGCAATGTCTCAATTCCTCGACCTTGGTACAAATGGCCAATGTACCCACAATGAAAGGTGTTAGTTTTTTTATCAGGTAATGCTAACTGTATATCTATATCAACCACATCAGCTCCGTCATGAGATACGACTATTTTATCTTCTAGCTCAGGAAAATCAGCAAGAATAATTTGCTTGAGCGCATCGGAAATTACTACCAAAAATTTAAAATTCTTATCTCTGATGATACCTTTCATGAGAAAAGACTGAATGCCTTTTTTGGGTATGGGTGCATGTACCTCAAGTGCCATTTTTGGCCTGTACACTCTAAGTACATATAACCCGAGTGGAAATCTCCCAAAACAAACCGGTATTGATCTGTTTATAATGCAAACTTTTGTGTAGTGTAAGAAAACCAACATGCTATAAATTCCCGCATACCCTCTGATCGATAACCATGGAATATGTAATAGCTTGAAGTTTTGTTTGACGCCGTAGTAGTCAAACACATTAGCAATATTTTTTTCAGTTTCGTCACTTTTTTTAGCTGCTACTAGATATGTCTGTATATTATTTTCTGCAAATGCCTGACACATTTTCATTACATGGATACTGTTGGCAGCGCGAGAAGGGATTCTTGCGGCTGATACATAAAAGAGAGTCATATATAGTGGTGTAACCTTACTGATGTGATTAATGTTACTATACTTGAAATTCAAAATTATTGTATGAAAATCGGATGTATCGGACAAGGGTTTGTAGGGAAAAACACAGCAGATAACTTTGAAGCTCGAGGTTTGGAAGTGGTGCGCTACGCTATTGGACCAGAATTTGCAGATAGTAAAGCTAAGATTGCTGATTGCGAGATAGTTTTTATCGCTGTGCCAACTCCGAGTACACCAGCTGGTTTTGACTACTCAGTGGTCGAGCAGGTGATTGGTTTGGTTGGCGATGGCAATATTGCCATTATCAAGTCCACCTTACTCCCGGGCACAACCGCCGAGATCCAAGCCAACCACCCCAACAAAACAGTTTTATTTTCCCCCGAATTCCTGTGTGAAAAAACCGCCGCCCATGATGTAGCTCACCCAATTCACAACATCGTTGGATATAATGAAAGTATAGACAAGCAAAAAGAAGCGGCTGAACAAGTGATGTCGATACTGCCCGAGTCACCTCACAACTATCTAGTGTCCGTAGAGTCAGCTGAATTGTTCAAATATGCTCACAACCTCAACGGCTACTTTAGAGTAATATTATCCAACTTGTTATTTGATGTCGGAGAAAAACAGGGCGCCAACTGGGATCAGGTACAAGCCATGATGGATACAGACGTCATGATGTCACCATACTATAACCAACCAGTGCATAAGGGCGGTAGAGGCGCTGGTGGCAATTGTTTTGTCAAAGACATGGCCGCGTTTCGCCATCTGCACGAAACCACCCTTACAGATAGCAGTGGTCTAGCGGTACTGCAGGCACTTGAAAAAAAGAACCTAGAACTGCTCAAAGAATCAGGAAAAAGTGCAGACATTATCAAAGGAGTATACGGAACATAGTCTATGAATTATCTAGTAACAGGTGGAGTAGGGTTTATTGGTTTTCATTTAGTCAACCAGCTTGTAGATCAGGGACACAAAGTGACAGTGGTGGATTCGATGAATGACTACTACGATCCTGAATTAAAAGAAAACCGAGTAAACAACTACCACGCCGACGTTGTGGTTCATCGCGTAGATATAGCTGACAAACCAGCGTTAGAAAAAGTCATCTCCGAAAATAAGTTTGACGCGATCGCGCATTTAGCTGCTCAGGCTGGAGTGAGGTACTCTCTAGAGAACCCAGCAGCCTACGTGCAGGCCAATTATATCGGTACATTTAACGTACTCGATTTAGCCAAACAATATGGTATTAAAAAAGTCGTCCTAGCCTCGACGTCATCTGTCTACGGCACCAGTACCAACATGCCATTTAAAGAAACCGAACTAGCTCCAGTCCCAATGTCTATTTACGCCGCCACCAAAAGAGCAACCGAACTGCTAGGTGCGACGTATAATCACCTGTACGACATGGATGTCATCTGTCTTCGCTTCTTTACTGTCTACGGTCCATGGGGGCGACCCGACATGGCACTATTCTTGTTTACTGACAAAATACTCAAAGGCACACCAATCGACGTCTACAACAACGGTGATATGCGGCGAGACTTTACCTACGTCGGCGATATAGTCGCTGGGTTTACTCTAGCTTTAGAAAAAGGCGTCGGCTACGAAATATTTAATATCGGCAATGGTTCGCCAGTGCAGCTGATGGACTTTATACAACTGATAGAAAACGAGCTGGGCGTAAAAGCTAAAATAAATTTTATGCCAATACAGGCCGGAGACGTGCCAGAAACCTCAGCAGATATTTCAAAAGCCAAAGAACTACTTGGTTATCAGCCCCAGACAGCGGTAGCAGAAGGGGTTAAGAATTTTGTCGCTTGGTATAGGGAATATTATAAATAAAATCAGCAGCGAGTTGGTTGCATATTAGGTAAGGGTAGCAATGTTTGCTTTTTGAGCAATCACACATATTCTGGAGCCGTTAGTTGCACTGGCATCAAAGCAGTATTTTATGTACAGCCTATAAAATAAATTATTAACTGCTTTGTTCTTTATAATGAAATGCTTGTTAGCTAGTAATCTAGATATAACTTTGTAGACAAAGTTCATTTTATTTTGATATACAACTTTTTTAATTATAAAATGAGGCTCTAAATAGTTCCGTAATTTGGTATCAGTAAAGTGCTGATAATGCTTTTTACTAGTTGGAATATTTTCAGTCGGTGTAGTGAGAATTAGGTGGCCGCCATCAGAAAGAGACTCTGATATATTCTTTACGTAGCTGTTAATACTGTCTGGTTTTATATGTTCGATCACCTCAATAGAAATACATAGGTCAAATCTATGATCTAATGGCGCCGCCGTAATATCGTGTATGTGAAACTTCGATCGTGTGCTAAATGCTTTCGCAAAATGTAGTGATTGTTCAGAGATATCGATACCAGTTATGTTTGCCGCAGGCAGTGTGCGTTCTAATTCTGAAACCAATCGACCATCGCCGCAGCCAGCATCTAAGATTGTATTTGGATTAATAAGTTCTACTTGTTTTGTAACATCATAAATGTAGCTAGCGTGCATAAGTCCCCATTGCAAATGCTCCGACTGTTGAAAATCACCATCGGTTACTCTGGTTAAGTGGTGATACGGAAAACGATATTGTTCTTCTTGAATCTGTTCTTTATTTATCATATGTACTACGAATGTTAAGAGATAATGAGACTAGTCTGAGTATAGAATTAAACTGATTTGCACTCAATTGCTGGCTGAATAAATTATTTGTAAGAATTTTATTAACTTCTTGATTAATATCTACATGCTTCAGTTGATCCAAGTTAGAAATTAAAAAATTTGTCATATTGGAATTTTGTAAAACAGTCCGTAAGTCAAAGTAATTGATATTTGGCTCTATAAAGTTTGTGCCAAAAACAAGTTTGTACAAGTGGTAGCGGGGGGGGGTAGACAGCCTTCTTCGCGCTGCGAGATTCACTCGCCTACTGAGTTTGCGAATTTTATTGACTCGTAGTGGTAGCCCAATATTATTTTTACAAGGATAACCAAATGATGTTGGCCATGTATCCAGTAACATATTTATGTAATATTTCTGATCATACCTCTGCTCTGGTGGCAGACTCAGTAATGACCGAATCAACTGTTGGTTTTTAAATGGCAGTTTGCAATTAAAATCGTTCTCAAATAAAGTCGGTCTAAAACTACACGTGTGGCGTACCAGAAACACAAGTTCTTCATACGCATTTAGGATAGGGATCTTTTTGTTGATGGGTAAGGCCGATATTGGGTCGTAGTCTTGATGCGTGAGTGAACCAGTCGTTCCGCCCGCACCCCTTGCTGCAAAAGCTACTTTTGCCTGATCCCAATCAAGTGAATCTTGTCTAGCGTACGCCCCAGCGAGAAAATCTCCCAGAAGCCCAGTTAAAATCGGGGTATCGGGATAGCGCAGTGGGATCAATAGATTGCAGTACACTTCCAAAATATTTGTCCAGTCACCAGTTTGTTTTGCAACGTTACTAATCGTTTCTCTATCAAACTCAATCTGAGTAAGATCTATTGCTTCGTGTTGTATGCCGAGTGATTTTGCTATTTTGATTGGGATATCATAATCAAATGTGCCAGGTGTACCAACTGTAACCGCAGTAATATTTGAGGTAGATTCTAGTGCAGACATCAAAACAGCCCGGCTATCCAATCCACCCGAAAGTGGAACCACAACGTGCTCATTTTTCGGGATAAGCGCAGAAGTCGATTCTATTAACGAGTTTGCTACATCAGTATATTTCGGTATAGCGGTCTCTGTTTGTGTGGGAAGCCACTCTATGGGTATTGGTGGAGCAGCCTCAGCTCGTGGTAGCCAGCCGTAATGCAAAAACGAGTTTATATTTGAAAAGTTAACGGGAATCATAGAGTGTCTTAATGTATCTGCAGAGTGCAATAGTATTTTTGTAATAAAATAATTATAGCTTTGTCTGATTTCTGTTTATTATCACCATACTATAGGCTAATAGTGTATTGATTATAACAGAGCAGGTTGAAGCTATAATTGCGCCTTGTAGTTGCAGATAGTAGATACCGACAAATAAAAACGAGATTTTGGTAAAAGAACATATGAGTGTATATACGTAAAATGCTCTACTACTGCTGTGCGCTTTCATTTGTGAATACGGTACGATTGCAGCACTGCCAAACATTGTCAGAGCATAGATGAGTGTCAACGTCGCTGCTTCTGGATATTGACTTACAAAGGAAGTAAAGAACAGTGGTGCTAACAGTATGTACAAAATATAGATTGGCACAATACCGATCAACATCAAAAAAAATTTAAACCCAAGGCCGTCAACGGTTGCTGCTGCATTGTACTTGGCAAATTTTGAAAATAAAAATGGTTCAAACTGTTTGATGATGCTACGGATCTTGTTGGGAATACTTACGGCGATAAAGTAGGTGGCGGTTGCTTGCGCACCAAGTAACTGAAAAATCATAATTTTATCTACATGAGCAGTTCCACTGTTCAGTACACCGATCACTGACTGATGTACCGAAAAAGCGAGTAGCGATTTGTAGTTGGTCACTTGTTTTGCACTGGTCTCAACTAGTTCTGAAACACGTTTAGGTATCTGCAAAAAACAGATCAAAACTAGTACTAGTACCAGTGATCCTCCAAAATACAAACCCGTAAGAATCACTGGATCCTGTACTACAAATAGAGCTGGTAGCAGAAAAAACAGTGGCCCTAGCGCCACCGCTTTCAGTAGGTAGTTAGACGTTTTGAATTCTTCAATGCCAATAAAAACGTACCCATACCGCAAGAAATACTGCAGTGTCAGCACAAGCGATACTGCTATCGCTATCCCCGAAGCGAGGGTGGCATTGCCTTGATATAAATAATACCCAGCAGTCATAGATCCGATTATTGCGGCTGGAATGTAACTCAATAAGGTATAGCGAAATGCTATGGGGAAGAAAGTATAGTTTTTTTGGCCAGCTGCTCTAACGATAGCGGCGTTGGTACCAGTAAGAGAAATAGAAGCAATGATGCTAGAGATGGCCAGCAAGTACTGGTAAATACCAAGTGCTTCTGGTTCTAGCATGTTGGCAAATGCCAACATCATAAATAGCGAAGAGAACACTCCAACTACTGTCGTGCTACCGATCGAAAGAAGATTACTTCGCTCGCTATATATTTTTTTTACCAAATAATGCATCAAACAAGTATAACAACACTCAACCAGATTGGGTGACGGTTTAGATCGGTGTTTATAGATAGAGTGTGTCGCTAGCATAAGTATGCAGCTGTGAGACGAGTGCTATACTCCAGTATGCAAAAAGAAACTTGGGAGGTATTTCGTGAGTCAAAACTGAAACAGATCTTTGCGGATAATAATAAAATCATAGACATTGGTGGCGGTTTACGGATTGACCCGGCTCGCAATAACCGTGGAAAGGTCGCTGGGCTAGAGTGGATCGATGAACGTCTCGACAAAGTTGACTACGTTGTGATGGACAAAGTAGCTGACTACAATCCAGATATTGTGGGAGATATTCATGACCTGCCGTTTGCAGATAATTCGATCGATGCCATTATTTGTATCGCTGTACTAGAACACGTCGAAGAACCACAAAAAGCCGTCCGAGAAATGTATCGCGTGCTCAAGCCTGGAGGCTCTTGTTTTATATACGCGCCGTTCCTATTTTATTATCATCCAATGAAAGGCTACTACGGTGACTACTACCGATTCACCCGACAGGGCTTCGAGTATATGACCCGAGATTTTACAACAGTAGAAATCCAAAACGTCATGGGTGCGACTGCGACGGTAATGAACTTGTTCCCGCTTTTTTCCAAGAAGACAAAAGTATTTCAGTGGATTGATCGACTGGTGAAGAAATCTGATTCAGACCAGACTAGTGCCTACGATGTGTTTTGTGTGAAGTAAACCGAGCAAGTAATCTGCTACACTAAAACTAGTATGACTATCATCTTAATTATAATCGGATTGCTGCTGAGCTGTGGCGCTGGGTTTTTGATCGGTCGTCAGTCAGCCGCGGGTGGTTCAGAATTATTCACCGATGACGAGGTTTCGACCGATCCGCGCATCGTAGCGGCGCAAGCCGCGGTGCAAGCTCGCATCGAACGGCGTCTGGCGCGGATATTGGCCCAAGCTGTCACCGATGGTCGGATCACCAACAACGGCGCCGAAGAGCTGTTTTGCATCAGTGACCGCACCGCCAGCGTGTATCTGGCCGAGCTGACCAAGCGCGGTGACCTGGTGCGTAAGGGGGCCGGCCGCGGTACCTTTTACACCCCAGTCAAACAGCCTAATCCCGCAGTTTGATCGCAGTAGCTTTTACTCCTACGTATTACTTCTTGTGCTACCATTTAAATATGACGATGAAATCCTGGAAAATCTTACACACTTTTATCGAGGGTATGGCTCATGCTCCCGTTGATTGGTATGAAGAAGATTATGTGGCAGTTCGCGACGGACAAAAGGGACATAGTGGACACCTTGAAATTGAGTCACAGTTTGCTATAGTTAAAAAAGCTATAGAGAATCCAGATTTTGTTAATCAAGATAAGGGTTACAAAAATAGAAAATGCTATTACGCAGCTTCAGGTAGCATTGATTTCCCCAATCAGTTCATGAAAGTTGTGATTGAAAACACTTGGTACGGTAAAATTAAGGTAGTCACTGCTTATTTTACCGAAAACTTTTCTAACAGTGAAAAAAATATATGGAACAAAAAATAAACCAAACACTAGAAAAAATCTCTGCCAGTAACAAAGATCTCAAGCAGAGAATGACCCAAGAAAATTGGTCTATTTCATATGACAAAAAAACTGATATGTTTTCTATTGGAGGAGTGTTTCCGGCTAATTCAAGCTACGTTCCGCTTGGCGATGGTACTCTAATTAGAATAGATACCAACCACCGAATATGTGGATTCTCGGTTGAAAATACAAAATTGTTTATGGTTGAAAATCCAGACGTAGGATTTGCTTTGTCGTTTTATGTTTATCCAGTGCGAAGCTATCTGCAACTTCCGTTTTATTTCCTCATGCACCACACAACTAGGGGATTTAGCGATGTATTGAGCAAGATGAAAATGCGGGTCATGACATCGCTATCAGATCACGTAGCAGGTCGCACGATGTTTGCCTAAGCGCTTGGTGTAAGGTGGCCGGTCGCGGCACATTTTACACCCCAAAATAACCCTAATCCCGCAGATTGACCGTGAATCTGCGGGATTAGCGGTTTAGGGCTGTTTGACTGCTTTATAAAAGATACGATGCAGTATAATAAAGCTATGGTAAAAAGTACTAAAAATCACACTACTACAAGTACAAACAGTCTTGTGATCTACCGCACCAAGCAGGGTGTGTTGGAGCTACAAGGTGATGTTAAAAACGAAACTATCTGGGCATCGCAATCTGACATCGCTCAGGCTTTTTCAGTTGATATAAGAACTGTTAATGAACACTTAAAAAATATATATAGTACTGCTGAGTTAGAAGAAGACACAACTATCCGGAAATTCCGGATAGTTCGAAAAGAAGGAAAAAGAAACGTAGAAAGAGAGATCCTACATTATAATCTTGACACTATTATATCTGTCGGATATCGGGTAAATTCTAAAACTGCAACGCAGTTCCGGCAGTGGGCTACTCGGACCCTTAAGCAACACATCATTGCTGGCTATACCATCAACCCAGAGCGCATCAGTCACAACTACGATGCGTTTATGGACGCGGTGGGCAAGGTGCAGGCACTCTTGCCCTCAGGTGCGGTGATGGAGAATACCGAAGTACTAGAACTAGTACGGCTGTTTGCTGATACTTGGTTTGCGCTTGATGCCTACGATAAAGAAGCTTTGACTCCCAAGAAAGTGACTAAAAAACGAGTCGCGCTGACCGCCGCAGAGTTAACCGACAGTCTGGCAGTACTGAAAACCGAGTTGATGAAACGAGGGGAGGCCAGTGACAATTTTGCGCAACCGCGCGGGCAGCAAAGTCTCGAAGGAATTGTAGGTAATGTTATGCAAAGTTTTGGTGGAGCAGCAATGTACCCAACTATCGAAAGTAAGGCGTCGCACTTGCTGTATTTCATAATCAAAAATCATCCGTTTGTGGATGGTAACAAACGCTCGGGTGCGTATGCCTTCGTGTGGTTCTTGCGTAAAGCTCGGGTACTAAATACCGCCAAAATGTCACCGACCGCATTGACCGCGTTGACTTTGCTCATCGCGGAAAGTGCTCCTGGTGATAAAGATAAAGTCGTTGCCTTGGTCACGATGCTTATTTCGCAGCGGTAGAGGACATCTGCTACACTACAAACATGAAAAGTCTCAAGGAGTTATTTATTGCCTATGTGATACAAGAGGCGCAAGCGGTGGTTGGGGCGGGGCGACCGCTACGTGTACTGGACGTGGGGTGCGGGACGGCGTCGTATGTGCCTGGCTTGCTGGCGCAGTTTCCGCACCTGCACTATGTCGGGATCGAGCCGATTGCTCAGTCGTTTGCTGCGGCCGAGAAAACTTTGCAAGCTGTACCACAGGCAACGGTGCACTTTGGGTTGGCGTACGACGCGCTGGCTGACTACGAGCCGGCGTCGTTTGACCTAGTGTTGTCGCTGAGTGTACTAGAGCACGTCAAGCGCCTGCCAGAATTTGTAGCGTTTTGTGATCGGTATCTTGTAGCTGGTGGACTGATGGTGCATCGCTATGACTTGGGGCACGCGCTTGCGCCTCACTCGTGGAAGGAGTGGCTGCACGTGCAGTTGGGTAATCGGGTACCGCGAGTATTACCCGAGACGCGTTTTGTGCGCTACGTACCCGAATCAGAGGTACGCCTGATTTACACGCAGCAGGGAATCACACCCTATCAAACCACCTACCACCAGATGCCCAACCACAAAGCAATCGAAAAGTATCTGCCAGCAGACAGTACTGCGGTAGCTGAATTATTTGCTTGGGAAATGTCTCACCAAGCTGAATTTGCCGCGCTTGCGACCGATACAAAGGAACGTCTATTTCCAGCGATCGCGGTGTGGGGCAGGAAATCGTAGAGCAAAACTGACGACACCTTTATTTTGCTCGGTCGTCTAGTGACTAGGTACTTGGTCGACATGATATAGTTGCACGCATATGAAAGACTTCTTGAAATTTATTGTGTACGCGGGATTGTTTACGGTTCCGTTTTTGACTTTATATGTAGCCAACGATAACTTCTTCCCCTTTATTACGGGCAAGAACTTTTGGTTTAGAATTATTGTCGATGGCACCTTGATCGCCTGGCTACTGCTAGCGCTATATGACTCGCAGTACCGTCCCAAATTCTCTTGGATTGTGGGTAGTTTTGCGGCGCTGTTGGCGATTATGTTTGTGGCCAATGCGCAGGGCGTGCACCCGACCTCTAGCTTCTGGAGCAACTTCGAGCGGATGGACGGCTACGTGTCGCTGGTGCATACATTCCTGTACATGCTGATGCTGGGTAGTGTGTTTACCACCAAGCGGCTGTGGTTCTGGTTCTTTAATACCACTGTCGCAGTGGCGACCTATGTGGCAGCCTACGGACTGATGCAGTATTTTGGGTATGCTGCAGGGTCTGGTCGGATCGACAGTACGCTTGGCAACGCTGCGTACATGGCGATTTACATGCTCTTCCATATCTTTATTTTGGCGTGGCTATTTGTGCAAAGTACCGTGACGTGGCACAAGGTCATCTACGCGCTGCTGCTACCGATGTTTATTTTTGTACTGATCGAAACTGGTACTCGCGGTACAGCCATCGGGCTGGCGGTCGGAGTAGCGGTGACCTCGGCTTATATCGGCCTATTTGGCGCGCAATTCAAGCAGTATCGCAAGTACGCGATTGGCGGGCTGATCTTCCTGCTACTGGCAGTTGGCGGATTTGTGGCGGGGCGAGATTCTGAGCTGATCCAAAACCAACCCAACCTCGCGCGTATCGCTAATATTTCGATCGACGACCTAGAAATTCGCGGGATCATTTGGGGTATGGCGTGGGAAGGCGTCAAAGAACGACCGCTCCTGGGCTATGGCCAAAGTAACTTCAACTACGTATTCAACGAGCACTACGATCCACGACTATACGCGCAAGAACAATGGTTTGATCGCTCACACAATATCTTTATGGACTGGCTGGTGGCTGGTGGATTCCTGGGCTTGATTGCGTACCTCAGTATATTTGCGGCTAGTTTGTACTACCTGATCATTCAGCCGCTAGTGCGCAAAGAAGAAGCCTTTAGTGTGGTCGAGCGGGGGATTCTAATCGGTTTGCTCGCGGGGTACTTTACCCACAACTTGGTGGTGTTTGATAACATCGTCAGTTATATATTCTTTGCGGCGATCCTCGGGCTGATCCATTCGCGAGTAGCTACTCCAATCAAAGCGATCGCCACGCAGAAGGTCGACGATGCGATCATTACCCAAGCAGCGTTGCCAGTTGGCTTGGTCGCGTTTGGTTTGATTGTGTACTTTGTGCACGCACCAGGTATGGCAGCAGCGCAAGACCTGATCAATGCCTTTCGCACGCTGCAGCCGAGCGTCGAGCAGGGCGTACAGCGAGCACCAGCTGGTCCTGACGCGATGTTAGAAGAATTTAAGACTGCCGTCAGTCGTGGATCATTTGCCCAGCAAGAAATCGCCGAGCAAGTAGCGCAGCAGGCTATGAGTATTTCGCGCGCCGAGCAAGTCAGCGCCGAGACCAAGCTAGCCTTTACCCAGTACGCAGAGGAATTGCTCGCGCAGCTGGTGCAAGACAAGCCGGGTGATGCTCGCATCCACGTGTTCGTCGCTAGCTATTACCGCGCTACCAACCAGCTGGATAAAGCCGCTACCGAGATGGCGATCGCGCGCGACCTGTCACCCGACAAGCAAACCATTATCATTCAGCAAGGTTTTATCGAGCTGGCCCGTGGGCAAAATGCTTTGGCCGATGGATTTTTTGAGACGGCTTTTGACCTCGATGAGCGCAATCCCGAAGCGCGAGAATACTACGCCGCCTCACGACTAGTCCAAGGTGATATCGAGGGCGCGACTGCGCTGATCGATAGCGATGCCACCCGTGAGCGATTCGCCAACAGTGACTTCTTCCTAAACGCCGCCAACCAAGTACAGGCCAATGAACTGATGATCGAGCTGTTTACCACCCGTTTAGCGCAAGACAATACGCAGGCGCAGACGTGGGCAACCCTGGCCTTCTTGTATTACGAGCAAGCTGATACAGAGCGTGCGCTCGAGCTACTCACCGAAGCTCAAACTGTGATCCCGGCGTTTGCCAGCACTGCTAGCTGTATCGCGGGTAACATCACCGCTGGGGTAGATCCACAGACTGGTTGCTAGATCATGCAGATCAAGCGCGATATTCCACTGTCGACGTACACGACACTACAGGTCGGTGGTCAGGCCAGTTACTTGGTCGAAGTAAATACGGTCGATGAGCTCGAGCAAGCTCGACTGTTTGCCCTCCAAGAAAATCTGCCAGTGCTAGTGCTAGGTGGCGGGTCTAATGTACTGGTCAGTGATGCTGGCTACGCTGGCTTAGTGATAATAAATTTGCTCCAAGGCGTAGCGTACAAGCCGCTGGCAGACTCGGAAGTACTTGTGCAGGTTGGCGCAGGTGTGGTGTTTGATACCCTCGTGGCCGACACGGTAGACCAGGGGTTGTGGGGGCTAGAAAACCTCAGTCATATTCCAGGTACCGTCGGCGCAGCACCGATTCAAAATGTCGGGGCCTATGGCACCGAGGTGTCGAGTTTGATTACTCAGGTACAAGCGCTGTCGCTGCAAACTGGTGAGCTTAAGATATTCTCTAACGATGAGTGTCAGTTTGCGTACCGTGATTCTTATTTCAAGACCGACGCTGGGCGAGCGTGGGTGATTACCCAGGTGACGTTCAAGCTGACCACCAAGCGCACACCAAACCTCACCTACGGTGACCTGCAGTCACTCGACGCCCAAAGTTGCAGCCTCAGCGATGTGCGAGCCAAAGTAATCGCGATCCGCGCTGGTAAATTCCCTGACTGGCACCAGATTGGCACCGCGGGATCATTCTTCAAAAACCCAATCATTCCAGCTGATCACCGCGATCGCTTGGTGGCGCAGTATCCCGAGTTGCCAACGTACGTCATGCCAGACGGGCAGTACAAAGTGTCACTTGGGTGGATTCTAGACAAGGTTTGTGGTCTGCGCGGGCATCAGGTCGATGCGGTTGGGTTATACAAAGATCAGGCGCTAGTCTTGATCAACACTGGCCAGTCGGCCACCGCGATTAGCGAGTTTGCTGCCAGTGTGCAAGCAATCGTCGCTGACAAAACCGAGATTACCATCGAACCAGAAGTCCGCTACGTGTGATCTTTGCACTCGAGGCATAACACCTATATACTAAGCCCTATGTCATTTTTAGATAGATTTTTCGGACCAACTTACGAGAAAGAACTCAAACAAATCCGTCCTTTAGTAGCAGCTATTAATAGTGAAGAAGATACCTGTGCGACCCTCAGCGACGCTGAGTTAATCGAGCGGGTGGCTGCTCACCGTGCAGCTGTCGCAAGCGGCGCTACGCTTGATTCGGTCTTGGTATCGATGTTCGCACTTACGCGCGAGGCTGCCAAGCGTACTTCAAGTATGCGTCATTACGACGTGCAGCTGATCGGAGGAGTGCTGCTACATCGCGGCAAAATCACCGAAATGCGTACTGGTGAAGGAAAGACCCTGGTAGCTACTTTGCCGGCGTCGCTCAATGCCCTCACTGGCCGCGGAGTGCACGTGATCACCGTCAACGACTACCTCGCTCGCCGCGATGCGGTTTGGATGGGGCAGATTTATGATGCGCTAGGGCTGACGGTCGGGATTGTAAACCACGACGCTTCATTCTTATACGACCCAACCCACCAAGAAAAAGACGCGGAGCGCGATGCTGAAGGTTCATACAAGGTTGTCTACGAATTCTTGCGACCATGTACGCGCCAAGAAGCCTACGCTGCTGATATTACCTATGGCACCAACAGTGAATTTGGGTTTGATTACCTACGTGACAATATCGAATACGAAGTCGACCGGTTGCGCCAACCAAACCACGCCTACGCCATCATCGATGAGATCGATGCGATCCTAATTGATGAGGCTCGTACACCTCTGATAATCTCGGCACCAGCGCCCGATACAGCCAACCTGTACACCACCTTTGCACAGATCGCCAAGACCTTGACTGCAGGGGAGGACTTTATCGTAGATGAAAAATCAAAGTCAGCGTCGCTCACCGACGCCGGGATTGAGAAAGCCGAGCAAGCCCTAGGGATCGATAATATCTACACCTCAAAGGGTCTCAAGTACGTGCACCACCTAGAGACCGCGGTGAAAGCGCAGTCAGTCTTTACCAAAGATAAAGAGTACGTGGTGCAAGACGGGCAGGTCGTGATTGTCGACGAATCGACTGGTCGATTACAGCCAGGTCGTCGCTGGTCAGATGGGCTGCACCAAGCGGTTGAAGCTAAAGAGGGTACACCAATCCAAAAAGAATCTCGTACCTTTGCATCGATCACCTACCAAAACTACTTTCGTATGTACGAGAAGCTCTCAGGTATGACCGGAACTGCGATCACCTCACAAGAAGAATTCTTTACGGTCTACGACCTAGAAGTGATCCCTGTGCCAACCAACCGTGAGGTGCAGCGAATCGACCAAAACGACCTGATCTACCAAAACGAAGCAGGCAAGTTTACCGCGATCATCAATAAGGTAAAAGAGGTGCACGCCACAGGCCAACCGATCCTCATCGGTACTGCCTCAATCGAATCAAACGAGCGCTTGGCAGCCGCTTTGACCAAGGCTGGAGTGCAGCACGAAATGCTCAACGCCAAAAACCACGAACGAGAAGGGGAGATCATCGCAGCCGCCGGTAGGCTTGGGTCGGTAACGTTGGCTACCAACATGGCAGGTCGCGGAGTCGACATCAAGCTCGGTGGTCCAGATGCCACGCCAGAGCAAGCGCAGGCGATCAAAGACCTAGGTGGATTATTTGTCCTTGGTACCGAGCGGCATGAGGCACGCCGCATCGATAATCAGCTACGCGGGCGATCAGGCCGACAGGGCGATACCGGAGAGACTCAGTTCTTCGTATCAATGGACGATTCACTGATGCGAGTCTTTGGTGGTGATCGGGTCAAAAACCTGATGGGCACATTCAAGATCCCTGCCGATCAACCGATCGAAATGGGTATGATCTCACGCACGCTCGAGAGCGCTCAGACCAAGATCGAAGGCTTCCACTTTGATTCCCGCAAGCAGGTGTTGGCGTATGATGATGTGCTTAATCAGCACCGCAAAGAAATGTACGCCACACGGCGTGGGTTGCTTGAATCAAACGAAGCAGTCATTGCCAAGTTCGCCGAGGAATTGTTTACTTTGATCCCAGAATCTCGGCAATCTAGCCTTGCCAAACAACAAGATCTCGGCAAAGAAGTCTATGATGATTTGTTCCGACGGCTGTCACTACAGGTACTAGATATGTTGTGGGTAGAGCACCTAGAAGTGATGACCTATACACGGTCTAGTGTTAACCTTCGGGCCTACGGACAGCGCGACCCACTGACTGAATACCGCAAAGAAGGTACCAAGTTGCTACGACTTATGAAAGAAAGTGCCTTTGAGCGCATTGCGGCAGCTATTCCACAGCTA
>Ga0306898_1000346_pt1 | contig 18765 bp, 17 predicted proteins | sample AntRauMFilla1564_FD_190424 | JGI IMG/M metagenome (GOLD analysis project Ga0306898, IMG submission 190424) | Saline lake microbial communities from Rauer Islands, Antarctica - Metagenome Filla 1 #564 (v2) (version 2) | ecosystem: Environmental > Aquatic > Non-marine Saline and Alkaline > Saline ...
AGACCGCCTTTGCGTCGCTCCATGGCCGCACGTTCGACGATCGGCTCACCGGCAACGATCACACCAGCGGCGTGCTGTGCAAAATTGCGCATGACGCCCTGCAATGAGATCGCCTTATCCCACACGTCGGGGTGTTTTCTGGCGAACGCTTCAAGCTCCGGCACCGACTCCATGCAATCTTGCAGCGGTATGGACTGGCCGTGCTCATCCGGTATCTGTTTCGAGCAGCGGTATTCCGATTCGTGTAAGCCGTGTGCCTTTGCTGCGCCGCGTAACGCACCGGCCGGGCCCAGACTGGCGTAGTTGCTGATACCGGCGACGCGATCTTCGCCGTACACCTCAATCAAGTGTTCGATGACCTCGTGGCGCCTGGAACTCATGAAGTCCAAATCGATGTCGGGCAAGTCCAATCGGTCCGGGTTGATGAATCGCTCGAAGATCAAGCCAAAGCGCAACGGGTCTACGTCGGTGATGCCGATCAGGTAAGCGATCAAACTGCCACCTACTGATCCGCGACCTGGACCCACCGTGATGTCGTTGGTCTTACACCAGTTGGTGATTTCATGCACCAGCAAAAAGTAATCGCAGAAGCCCATCTTGCGCAGCACCGCCAACTCGTAGGCCAGACGCGACTTGTATTGCTTGAGCTTGTCTTTCTCCGGCGTGTAGCCCAGCACTGGCTTGTCGATGCGCGCGCGCCAACCGTCCTTGCACAGCTGCATCAGCGTGGCAAAAGGATCAGTCGCCATGTTTGGTAGACAGATGCCGTATTTGTCCCAGCGATACTGGCACAGATCGGTGAACGCCTTAACGCCGTCGCTCAGCAGCGCATCGCTACCCAGCATGGACGCAAGCGTTGTCTGATCGATCAGGTGGTACCCGGGTGGCACCTTGTTGAGCCAGGGCGTGTCGATGGTGTCGCGTGGGTTGAACACCACTTCCATGGTGTCGCGAACGTCCTTCTTGCCCGGCTCGTGCAGCGCTGGCACCGCCGGTATCACGCTTAAGCCCAAGGTGGACGCAAGGTTCAGACCCACTTCGTTGCAGCGTCTGAAATACGCGGTATCAACAGCCACCAGGTCAACGAACAGACGCTCTACGGAGACGCTGGCCAGCGCTTTTAATCGATCTGGTGCATTGGTATGACTCAGCAGCGAATACAGCGTACCCGTACTGACAGCGATGTTCCCAGCTTGGTACGTGGTGAGCAGTTGATTGAAGCTGATCTGTGGCGTGAAGTAGAAATTCTCTTCGCTGTTGGCGAGGGTCAGCAGCTTCATCATATCGGTGAAGCCGTCCTTATTGATGGCGTAAACCGATGCGTAGAAGAACGCATTTTTGGTGCGGGCTTCGTTCTTCTTGGGCTTGCGCCAAGCCAGATCGTCCACCACCTTGATGCTCATACCAGCGATGACCGCCACGTCTTTGGCTTGGCCCTCGACGGTGAGTGCGGGGATGGCGTTGACGGTGTTGGTGTCGGTCACCGCGATGGTGTCGTAGCCCAACTCTTTGGCTTGGTCGACAACGGTTTTTGGCGACAGAATGCTTTCTGTCATAGAGAAGCTGGTTCGAATACCGGTTAGAAAGTTCATGTTGCGTTCAATCCAGTGTGTGGTATGTGTCGTCAGTCTTTTGTATCACTTTGAGCGCAGTCAGTGCACCGACGGCAATACTGACCTGACTTTGTGCCGTTGCCTCGCCCCAATGGGGAAACGCCACCATCAACGCCTGCATCAGCTGCGCTCTGGTGAACCGGCCCTGCTCGATCAGCAATCTGCACGGCACACGCATGAACGCAGGTCGCTGCTTATCGAATGGGTTGAAGCCACCGCGGATTAGGTTCAGCACTGGTATGCCTTTGCGATGAATGCCGACAATCAGTTGCCGCTGCTTCACCGGCAGCGTCATGCTTAGCAAAGCGGCTGATCGGCTTTGCGTGTATTGCTTAAGCTTCTGGCGTCGATTCTTTGGCGCCTTGAGTCCAACGTGAATCGGGTCTTTGTCTTTGGCAACCAGGTCGGAGAACCGGCCCAGCAAGCTGACAACATCCACTTCGGAACTCATCTTCTTCATCGACTTGTACGCCTCAACTCGACAGGTGCGATTTAATGGGCACTGCTGACAGGTGGCGCAATCGCCGTTGAACGTGGTGGCGTACCCATAACAGCCGTAAGCTTTTTCAGCCTTCATACAATCCCGCTTTGTAAAAATGAGCGCCACCTAAACAGTGGCGCTTGGTTGTTAGCCTAGAATCCGTGACGCCAGCTCCATTGCAGCCCGACGCTCAACTTCCGGTAAGCGATTGGCGTAAGCCAGCTGCACACCTTCTGCGAAACTGCCCTTCAAGCGACCCAGGCGACCAATCTTGATCAGCACACGCGGCCCAATGGTGAGCGGAAATTCGTGTGGAAACTGGCTGCGGATTTTGTCAGCGAAAGAGCGCAACTTCTCGGCGTGAGCCTGTGATACGCCGGCTTTCTCTCTGACCATTTCGACTTCGCTGTCCTTATCCAGATACTCCAATTGCATCACGATGGAGAAGCGCTCGAAGGTGGCGGCGTCCTGGCGCAGAACCGCCCGGTGAATGCCCGTCTCATCACCCATACCGTTGGAGTTGCCCGTCGCCACAAAGCGGAAGTCCGGGTGCGGTACGATTACTCGATCGCCTTCGGCAGCTTCTGGAAGGTGAAGTGGCTGGCCCTCAAGCACCGACTGATACGCCGACAGCACTTCGGGCTGCGCACGATCGATTTCGTCAGCCAGGTAAACCCAGCCGTTTTTCATCGCAAGTGGTAGATCGCCCAGTTGAAACTCGGTGAAGCTGTACGCCTTACCTGATTCATCAAAGTCTTTTTTGACTTGCATCTGACCTAGAATTTTGTGCTCTTGCGTCTCGGCGGTGTGCTGAACGCGCACCATGCCGCGATTGGTGTGGTGACAGACAAAGCGAAAGATGGAAGTCTTACCAACGCCCGCGTGACCGTACACCATGATGGGCTCGTTGAACTCAAGCGCCAGCATGACATTCTTCAGAGCGTCCACGTCAGGATAATACTCTTCTTTGACCGGTATTCTGCCTTCAGCGTATTCGCGCAGAGACACCGATACTTCGGGCTGCTTGCCGGTTTTCGTCAGCGTCTTTTTCTTGTCCAGTCCGAACACTTCAAACATTGACTTTTTGGTGTACTTGGATGCGTTGCCCAGTGTTGGATTAACGGTCTGCTTAATCTGGTGTGTTACGACGGTCGCTGATTCGGCGTTCTTTGCTTCTTCCGCTTGGGCTTCCGCCTCTTGCTGAGCGCGCTTCTCGGACAGTTTTTGCTCCATCAGCTCGGACAGCAGCGGTGCGCTCGGATAGCGAGCCTGGTATTGCTCCATCGTCATTGGGTCAGACGACTCGGCGTGGTGGTGATCTTTCAGGTGACCTTTGATCGCGTGGCATTCGATACCGCAGGCTTCGCACTTGATTTTGCTCATGTTCATGTTTGGTGATCCTGTTGATGCTGTTTTGATTCATACTTAGCTTAAAGTAAGAGTAACGGGCGATCAAGACTTCAACAGCGCATCCCTCACTTTGCCCATCACGACGCCCGCCAAGTCTTCGACTTTATTAACCACGACGTTTTTCGGGTAATAGTTCTTGACGCTGCCATCGCAGATGCCAATACCCATGACGTTGACACCCGATCGCGTCAAATCTCTAACGACTTCCTTAAGGTGCGCCGAGAATGCGTAGTCTCTGCCGTCACCGGAGGGTTGACCGTCCGACAGAACGATCATGACTTTTCCAGGTTCCGATCTTTCCAGTAGACGAAGCCCTGCGTACTGCAACGATTCGCCGTCCACGTTACCGCCCATTTGCAATTGCGACTTCGCCACGCGCGTGAAGTGCCGCTTGTGAATTTGCGTAAAGTTGGGCTCGTCCCAGGATTTGAGAATCGGCATATAGATTGGGCCATAGCGTGTAAACTTATTGCAAGAGCGATTGTCCTTGTCCATATCGCGATACAGATGCTTGTCTTTAGGGTCTGCACTGGATGCGCCGTGCTGTGTGAAACAGATCACCTCGCAGCTCACCTTCAACCGGTCCAGCACTTCGGTCAGCGCCCAAGCAACTTGAGCAGCAAGATTGATTTTCTGACCACGCATTGAGCCGGAGATGTCGATGACCAACTGAACCGCCGAGTCTCGGGTTCTGGACTCTTTATTCTGAAAGTAAACTCGCCCGTCGTTGGTGACCAATCGGTGAAGACTTGGACCGGACAGTCGCCCGCTGCGCTTGCCGTGCATCTGAAAATTCTTGTTCTTGGACTCGAAGGCGTTGGCCAGGGCGCGCTGTACAGGTGCGATGGCTGACTTGATTTCATCCTCCATAGCTTCGATCAGACGACCGTTAACGGCTTCGTCTTCAAGTGGCTCAATTTTATCCGCGTCGCGAGTGTAGGGCATGTACGAGCTGGCATCGACAGACGCTTTGGCTTCTTCGCTGATCACGTCTTCCATAAAGTCTTCGATGCCGGTCATGTCTTTGTCTTCGAAGTCAGGATCAGGCATTGGCTGCTCTTCCTCGCTCTCTTCTTCGGAGTCGTCCGAGCTTAGACCGCTTTCAGATTCCTCTTCGTCACTGGGCTCACCGTCACCCTCTTCGTCACTGGGCTCACCGTCACCCTCTTCGTCACTGGGCTCACCGTCACCGTCGGATTCTTCGTCTGAGTCCTCTTCCTCGTCACTGGGCTCACCGTCACCCTCTTCGTCGCTGGGCTCGCTCTCATCGGATTCAGTCTCATCGTCAGACTCTTCCGGGGTTTCGTCTTTTTCTTCGGGCTTCTCTTCGTCTTTTTCTTTGGGCTCGGGCTTGGGTTTTTCTTCGGGCATTTTCTCCGCTTCTTTCACGATGTGAGAAATCCGAATGGCTACCTTAAGCGATTCGTTGGAGCAGGTGATCGCCTGCAGACGTTCGGGGATTTTCTTTTCCAGTGCAAGCTTGGCGATGTTACCCAGCAAATCCCACTTGTCGCTCATATAGATTTCAAACTCAGTGTGACCGGCCCAGGCACGAATCGCACACACGCCCAGAATCGCCCACCACTGCTTAGGGTCGGTCATACCATCTGCTTGAGCCTTAACAACGTGCGGCTCGATGAACTGATCCAGAAACATATCGCGCATCTTGGACACGTTGTTCTTGGTGCCCTCGTACACCGCCATGATCTTGCGCTCAATGAAGCTGTCCTCTACAGCGTTGAGCAGTCTGGGTATTTTCATACGCTGACCTTCTTTGAGCGCATCGAAATCAGAGAACAGAACGTGAGCCACTTCGTGATCAACAAAGCCCTGGATCGCATCGATCAGCTTTTCAGAGGCGTTGTCCGGCAGCGAAGGTAAGTACACGGCGGTAGGCTTACCGGTCACCCCGTCGTAAGTCACCTTGGCTTGCATCCCTGCCATGATCACCGGCAGTTTGGATTCGGTGAGCAGCCGAGTGACTTTGCGAATGGATTGGCGGAGCACTTCCATTTTTGCGCGCTTAGTAAGAGACATAGTTGTTTCCTGCGTGTGTTTCTTTGATTACTTATTCGTGAGTAAGACTATAGAGCATAAAAAAAGGGCACTCAATAGCGCCCTTACTGCAACCTTACTTTCGCCTTTCTGCAAGGCTGACTACGCTGAAACGGTCACCTGCGCGCACTGCTCGCTGTCCATCGGGTTCTCAACCAGGACATGGCTTTTGCCGTTGATAACAACGAGGTGCAGACTCACTGCACCCAAATCAATCGTTTCTACATTTTCAGCCTGAGACAGCCGGCTGAGTAGATCGTCGTAGCTTATTCTTGTAATTGTTTTCACCCGAAAGCCCCCTGAGTGATTTTCCAAAGATCACAGAATTTACCGGTTGGGGGTTCATTTGTGCAATATAAATTCACACAGCTAAACATTAACCGCACGAACATGGTGCGCTAAAGGGGACAAATGTAAAACGAGTTTTGGCCAAATTGATTGAAATTCACACAACAGCCGGCACTCTGCATTAATTAATCACTTACAATATTATGTGCATCCCAGTATAGTGAATTTGTCAAACGTAGTAGTAAGTCAGTAAGAAGAGAAACATAACATAGAAAGTGAGGGGCAATAAGCATGGCAACGCGCAAAGAAATTGTTCGCGGTAACCCGGTGACCGACATTCTGGACGACTGGATTCGCAACAACGGTGAGTTCAGCCAAATTGAAATGGCAGAGCGCATCGGCGTTACAAAATCCGCCAATTGCTTCATCAGTCAGGTTCGATCCGGGCGCAGTAAGATGCCCATCACCAAAGTCGTTCCATTGGCCAAGTTGCTCGGTGAAGACCCAGCGCCGATGGTTGCCGCTGCTCTCGATCTGTATTATCCAGAGCTTCGCGACGCCCTAATTGAGTGCAATATTCTCAAGCAAACGGAATCGGGTTCGCTTAAAGACTTGCGTCAGGTAGCTAATGAGAAGAAACAAGCCGTTTAATTTTGCGCTACAAACCCTGTTTTGCCTAGAATGGTGAAAATAGACCTTCACAGGCAAAACAGGAAGCACCATGAAGACCACCCCGCTTACCATCACCAACCCCGCCGCACTGTTTGATCAATTCTCGGAACGCAGTCAATCGGAACTGCTGAAAATTCGCAAGATCATTAAAGACGATAACGACTACCTATCCAAAAGCCCGCGAACCTGGGGCATCAAAGAAGCCGCACTGCTGATCGGTCGCTCTATGCCCTGGCTGCGAGAGAACGACAAAGACGTGCCGCGCAATCGTCAGAATCACGGTCGCTGGACACTGCCTCGCATCAACGAACTGCGTGATCAGGTGAAGACCCGCGTTCGTCGCCCAGAGTCTGCCCAAGTCACCATCATGGCGTGCGTCAACTTCAAAGGGGGCGTTGGCAAGACCACCACCGCAGCGCACCTGGCTCAGAAAGCCGCGATTGATGGGCTGCGTGTGTTGGCTGTTGATCTGGACCCACAAGCGACGCTCACCTTCCTGCTTGGCGGCCTGATTCCCGAAGTGGATGTGAACGAAGACGATCTGATCAACCCGTATCTGCTGGACTCCACCGATAATTTTGCCAGTGCGATACGTGAAACCTACTTCGCCGGCGTTGACATCATCCCCACCAGCCTGCCGCTACAAGACCTGGACCTGGCATTGCCCAATCCGGAGCTGAACAACCGTGACACTATGGGCAGCGCCGTACTGCGTCTGCGCAACGCTCTGGCCCTGGTCCAGAACAATTACGACCTGATCATTCTCGATTGCCCGCCCAACATGGGCTCGATCACAGCCAACGCACTGGCGGCGGCGAACGCCCTGTTGATTCCTCTGCCCCCTGCGGCCGCGGATCGTGCCTCGTTCATGATGTTCTGCCAAAGTCTGTCGCTGTTTTACGGTCACCTGGGCCGCGATCTGGACTACATGCGCATTTTGATTTCCAAGCACGACGGTTCGGCCGCGCATAAGTTCAACGAGGGGCGCATTCGTGCACTCTACGGCGAATATGTGCTGACTCATGTGCTGACCGATTCCACCGAAATTGAGAAGGCGGCGTCCTACATGCGCACCGTGTACGAGCTGGAGAAGCCACTCAACAGCCGAGAGACGTACCAGCGCTCTCTCGACAGCCTGGACAACTGCTGCGGCGAAGTTCTTGGCGACATTCAACGACTCTGGGGTTTGAATCATGAAGGATAAGAAACTCTCAGGCGCCTGGGGGTTACTCAGTGACGATCTGGACAGCCAGGACACCCCGCTCAGTGCGCTGCCGGCCAAGCCAGAACGCAAGAAAAAGGAAGTCGCTTCTAACAAGCCAGTAAGTAAGAGTGGCGCGCCCTCCCCTACTGTAAAGAAGAGCGACAGTGACGAGCTGATACGCATTGACCCGACCCGGGTGCGTAGCTGGGCCTACAAAGACCGACAAGCCGAAGACCTCAAAGACCTTAGCTATGAAGAGTTGATGAAAGCGATTGCCCGTAATGGTCAGCACACGCCTATTACGGTTCGGCGCATTAAGGATAAAGATTATGACTATGAAGAGATCGCCGGCTTTCGCAGACTGAATGTGTGTATTGCCTTGGGCATTCCGGTATTAGCCATTGTCCGTACCATGAACGATCAAGAAGGCTTTGCCACTCAGATCAGCGAGAATGACGATCGACAGTCCCCGTCTTTTTGGAGAAGAGCCCAAGTATTAATGAAGGCAATGGACGAAGGACTATTCCCCACTGTTGAGGCCATGTCCATTAAGATCAATATTGCCCGTTCCACTATTGCCAATTACATTCGCGTTGCTCGGTATATGCCAGAGCCATTCAAGGAAAAAGTGCCTCTTCAGAATTGCCCTCGCGATGTTTTATTTTTCTTTGTTGGCTTACAGGATAAACCAATTGAGCATTTAGCAGCCTGGCTCGAAGAGGATTGTCTTTGGCGATTTTCTCTATCCGTTAAAAAAGATGAGGTGGATAAATCCTATAAGCAATACTTAAAGAAAAGCGCACCCAGTGAAGAAAGTTATGAGCCTAAAAAAGACAGTGCGAAAACCTATACTGGGAAGGCCGGTCGGCTATTCTCTATGACTCGAAAAGGCGATCAGGTTCTGGTGAACATTCTGAAAGATGGTAAGCGCATCATGACAGACGATGAGCTTGCCGACGCTCTCGTGAAGATCATGGATGAGAAGGTAGCCAAGTAGCTCTCCAATGTTTCCGTGGAAACACTCGCTGAGAAGCGCCCAATGTTTCCGTGGAAACACCTCGATTTACCCCTCGATTTTCTAATGTTTCCGTGGAAACACCTTGCCACCTTCGACTGTTTCCGTGGAAACAATCGCTGAATCGTCTGCTTGATCTGCGCAAACAAAAAAAGCGCACCGCTGGGCTGTCTATCAGCTTGCTGGCGCGCTTATCTCGTTAAAGGTGGTACAACGGTAGTGCTATTAAAATTCGTTGATTAGAAGTGATCACAGAGCGTTCTACAAAGAGGCGGGTTTGTTCTTATTCAGCAGTGATTCGATTTCGGTATGAGCGAAATGCTCGAACCGGAGTAGGTTGCTTGCGATACTCGCGAACTCAGACCAGGTTACATCCAGCGCATCGTGAATGCTGTCCTGCAAATGAATGAGCGCCTGCGGATTGCCCAATACATTCTCCGACCAGAAGACAAATCGACAACCCAATCTTTGCGGTATGCGATTCATCACATCACGACTGAACGGCGTCCAGGGCATAAGCTTTGCGGCTTGCCAATCCAGATTCATCAGGTCGCCGATGGGCTTACCCTCAGAAAGAGCCACTAAAATACAGGCGCGCTCGTTGAAGGGCAGTGCTTGCATGAACACCAGCAGATTAGGCGCCACCAGGTCATTGATCGGTGGGCGCCAATCGATGATCGCGCAGCTGGGTAGGTCGCCAAGCATCAGCATGTAGAGGCATTCACCCTTGAGTTCGCGCATCAGCTCAAGAGCTACAGCGGTACCCAGATTATTTTTGGCTTGGGTGTAGTAGCCAAGTAAATGATAATCATTCAGTTGCTCTACGTCCTTATTCCAAAGAGATAGGTTAGAGAACTGACTGAGTTTTCCGGTTTCGTCACCGGCTGCGATGGTGCTGATTTTCATGTGGGCCTCCCCTGTCGCTGAACGATAGCAGGGCAGGGGAGAGCCGTCCACGACTACCCGGCGGTGACCACCGACAGCAGCTGCCAGACAATGTGAGCCAAGCCAGCAATGCCTGCCACCGCTAATGCAGCGGATACGATGGTCCAGAATGGCCCCAGAATGTTCACTGCTAAAATCAAACCCATCAAATTGCGTAACATCGACTGCACTCCTGCACGGAAAAAGCCGATCGCTAAAAGCAACCGGCACATTGGAACTCTTAAAAGGTGAGGGCGTTACACACCGTGTCCGTCTTCCACTGGCTTATCGTCGCGAAAGCGGTAGAAGCGCGGGTGTCTTAGAGATAAATCTGCGGTCACTTCGTGGTAGCGAACTTCGATCATTCGACCTATTAATTCGCCCGGGTCCAGGTTGCGAATGTCGTCGGTCAGGCCCGAGCCCACACTCACCAGCACACCGTTAAAGTCGATCACCACAGCGCCGATCTTGCCTTCGTACTTACCCTCGCCCAGTTCGGTGGAGACGATCGGAGTATCCAGACTTTCTTCGCCTTTGATTTTGAGCCAGTTGTAGCTGCGCTTCTTTTCGTATTTGCCATCCAGGGGCTTAACAATCAGACCCTCGCCACCGGCTTTCATGATCTCGGCTGCCCAGTCCTGAATATCTTTAACGGATTTCATGACGCGCACCGGCGTTACCTTGACGCAGGGCAGCGTGGCCAGGCCCGTAGCTTCGGCCAGGCCCGCCAAGTCCATTCGGCGTTCGCGGTAGGTTCGATCGTCACTGTCATTTTGGAAATTCGCCAGCGGCATGGCGTCGAATATGTAAAAGATGGCGTCGTCAGCGGCAAAGTCTTTTTTGTGAACGTCGCCGACGATCTTGTTGAACTGATTGTTCTTGTCCATCAGCTCACCGTCCAGCACAGTTGGCGCCACTCTAAGTTCTGCGAATTTAGTCTTAATAGCGTTGGCAATTGGCGTCATACCTTCAAACACCTTGCCGGTGCGAGAGTAGAATATGATGTCCTTGCCGTCCCAGATCGCCAGTGAGCGCACGCCGTCGTACTTGGGCTCAGCAGCGACCGGCCATTTCTTGATGCGCTTCTCTTCAAACTTGTGCGCCAACATGCACTCGAACACGAAGATGAAACCGGGCTTGGCTCGATTGCAGGTGCCGGCGGTGAACCCTGCGCGCAAGTCCTTTTTCAGAATGCGAGTCAGCAGCGTCTGCGAGGCTTCGGACAGCACATTCAGTTCGTCGGTAATCGCCATCTTGGCGGCGTTACCTGTCAGCTCACGTTTGGCTAGTTTATCCAGCAACCCAAAGGTGTCGGATGAAAATGCTTCGGCGCCAGATCGACTGAGTTCAGGCACCTGCTTGATGCCATAGGTGACGAACGGATCGTAAGTGGCTTTTAACACCAGCTCCATCATCGGGTCGTCGATGTACTGCGCCAGTAGAATTTCTTTGGCCTTGCCTTTGGCTTGAGCGATCTGCTCGATCACCTCATGCACTGCGCAGGAAGTCATGACCAGGGGTTTATCGTCAATGGATGTTGCGGCTACTAGATTCATTAGGTATGTCCTTATCGGTGTGTAATTGGCAATTGCCGTGTGTAATCGTGGTTTTTACGATGTCCAATACTTAGCAGTATTGGACAAAAAAGATTTTTATAGCCCTGTGCTACTCCACTCGCGCCTCCATTTTCAGACTCACAAGCTGACGCTTGAGCTGGCTCATGGCTTTGAGTTCTGCAGCCGTCATGTAATCGAACACTGAGGCTTTGAGCTTCTTGCCTTCGGTTACTGCTTTTCTGCGTCGAGCTGCGGCTGGGCGCCCCAGAGCCAGCATCTGATCCTTAATGCTTTGCTCGGTCGGTGCATCGTTCACCAATGCGTTGACGATCTTGCTGGCGTCAAATTCAATCATTTCGCCAGGTGCCAACTTTGGTACCGGCTTTGCTTTCGGTTTGGGCGTTGTGATTTGAGTCGGCGTGCTGGTGACTTTCGGCGTGACGCCGGTAAACCCACGCTGATAGGACGAGCCGTGACGATTGACGCTGACGCTGTGGCGCTCACGACGCGCTGCGTCCGGGTTCACCGCTTTGGCCGGGTCTGGCTCGGCGTAGTAAATGGATTGACCGGCGTCGAGTTCTTCCTGGCGCATCTTCAACGCCGGACAGGTCTTGCTGCGAATCGCTTTGACGCACGGCTCTTCATTGAGCTTCTGCCCGCGTTCAAACGCTTCGATGGTGAACAGGCAGATGCCGTAGTGGCGCTTGGCACCCACCTTCTTGCATTCGTGGTAGTAGCGATTCCTGCCCGCGCGACTGGCTTGTGGCGGTCTGACTTCAACGGGTACAGCGAGTGCTTCGGTCATGATTACTTCCTGCTAAGTATGCTTATGGTTTAAAACGCGCCCCAGTGTTCCAGGTTTTTTGACTCTTGCTCTTGCTTGCGCGCCTGCTCACGATGGGATCGCATTTGCTTCTGCGTCCGAAAAAGATCGTCTACGCTTTCGGTTTCCTGGATGTCAGAAAACCCGCCGCTCAGTGATTTTATTAAATCCGTCCTGAGTTTTTCCGCAAAGTTGGTGCTGATTGACTCCCACTCGCCGTGTCGATCGATTTCTGAAAGCAGCCAGTTAGCAGCCGCCATTGGATTGTTTCCTGATATTCCAACTTGAATGTCTTCCGGTGCCCTCACCCGATTGTACTTTTTCAACTTGGTCTTGAGCGCTGCAAACCAGTCCCCTTCTTTATGATTCAGCACGATCATGGTCTGGTTTGGGCTTTTTATAGGCCCATAGACGGTGATCATCGCTTTAAAAGCCGTACCAACTTCTTTGCTTTCTAGGCTGATCAGCGTGTAGCCCTTGTTACTGCTGCCTTCGGTGCATCGTAGCGATTCAATCCGAGCGTCAAGTTTCATGTTTGTGTCTCGTTTTCTTAATATGCACACAGTATAAAGCGCTGTGTGCGGGTACTCATGCGCGGGCGCTGCGCAACCACATGCGTAAGCCGTTGATCTTCATCGGTGTTGCCGGTGTTGCCATCTCAATAGCGGCGCGAATCTCCCATGCTTGCGCCTCGTTCGGGTCTTTGTCCTGCGGCAAGATGGCGATGTAGGTATCAAAGTTGTACCGGCGTAGCTGCTGCGCCTCCTTGCACGCATCGTCCAGTGCCGCGAACTCACCGTCCCACAGAAACACAAAGCGCTTGGCACCGGCGTCTCTGAGCGCGTACAGCTGGCTGAGCTGATCTTCGGCGCCCGACTCGGACATCGATATGCGTTTACCGAAGCTGCCCACCACGCCAATCTTCTGGGAGTGGTCTTCTCGAACGGCCGCCACCGTAGAAGCCACGTCGAACGCACCCTCGCAGATCACGATCGTCTGGCTACCCAGTGCGTTGTGCGCGTTGTACAGAAACTGGCCCGTACCCGCCAAGCCAGGTGGAAACAGGTATTTGTTGTCGGCGGTGCCGGTGATGTCCCGACCCTGGAACGTGCGCACCACGCCCTCAAGATCAAATACCGGAATGATTACGCGACTGTCGTAGCTTTGCTGACCCTTGTTACCGTCGGGTCGGGTGTAGTCAAAGTGCCCGTGTCTGCAAAAACGCCAGCCCAGTTCCTCCACCAGCTCGCTGCTTAAGCCTCGCGCTTGCAGATACGACAGATTCTTACCGTTAATCGGCAGTGCGTAGCTTTCTGGCAGCGTGACTCCATCGGCGCTTTTAACGTCAAGGCTAAGGGGCTTTGCTTTCTTTGGCTTCCAGCCCACGGTGCTGGCGTACTGCTTGAGCTGAGCAATGGCTTCTTTGGCGCTGTCGTCAAAGAACGCCTTGGAGAACGAGAACAGGTTGAAGCCCGGGTTATCCACGCACGAGCCGTGAAAGCAGTTGCCCAGGCCCGTCTCTGCGTTCAGATACACCTTGCGATCACGGCCACCACAGCGCGGGCATTCTTTGATGTTGAGCTGGACGCCGGAGCGTCCCCTGGTAACCAGATAATCCACGCCCAACCAATCCAGGTAATCCTCTGGATCGGTCATTTCCAGCAGCTCGGTTAACTCATCCGGATTTCTGTCGTTGTGGCGTGGGTTTGTCGCCTTCGTCGTCGTCATGATTTTGATCCTGATTGTCGTCGTCGTCGTCGTCGCTAAAAAGCTCGATAAATTCTTGCAGCCGATACTCGCGAGGCCACAGGGTTATCGCGCTCAGAAAGCGGCACGTTTCCGACAGCCTCTGTTTTAGAGAAAGCTCGGCAACCAATTGCCACTCTTCACACCAGGACGGGAATCGAATCATCATAATGAATGAACCGAGCGTCGCCCAGAGTCCCCAATAGCCAAATAACCAACCGAGTACCGTCATAAAGTTTCCTATGAGAAGCCAGTGATACCTTTGATGAATTGCATCTTGCTCAAGTCCTGTGTGATTTTAATGGTCAGTTCGCCCGCCTGGTTTCGAGACGCGGCTAGGAACAGTCGCGCTTCGCCTGCGGCGGTTTCGTCGTCGCTGCGGTTGATCGACATCATCAAGTCGGCAATCCGAACCTTGTTGAAGTCTTCCGCAACGTCTTCGGCTTTGGTGGTGTCTTTCTTGAATCCGTCACGGTTCGACTGCGTTGCCGTCAGTACGGCGCAATCTTCTTCGTGAGCAATGGCGCGCAAGCCCAGCCACACCTGCTTGCTGTTCTCCTGGGCGTTGTCCGTGTAGTTGTCAGGCGCCATGATGTCGGCGTAGTCGGGCACGATCAGATCGAACACGATGCCGTCGGCACGGTAACGCTCAAGAATGCGACGCAGACCTGCGGGCGTCAGTGTGCCGGCGGGTACGCTGACAATGCGCAGTTCTCCCCTGCCCGGTCGCTTAGCCTCGCGATCAACGGCGTCTTGCACGGCGTGCATCTTCGCTTCAAGCGCGTCCATGTCGGTGCCGGAGACGTTCGCATCGTTTCGATCGGCGATGATTTCACCGGCTACTTCCATGGTGATGTACAGCGTGTTGTAGCCGGCTTTCGATGCGTTCACCGCAAAGAAGCCCAGGCCCATCGAGTTGTGACTGATCAAGCCGTTAGCAAAAAAGCTGTGCGTCTCTGGTACGGTAAAGTCTACCGTCTCGGCGTAGCCCGTTGACACGGACTCGATAGCATCAAAAGCATAATTGAGAGTTACCGTTTCGCGCAGCCAATGACAGCTTTCACCGGTGATGCCGTACTCATTCAGTTTCTGCACCAACTGACGTGCCAGGCTGTAAGTTAATTGTCGAACCTCGCCTTTTCTGCCAGACCGAATACACCTGAGTGATCTAGCCAAGCTCTCGCCGAGAACCCCCTTGTAACCGTAGTCAGACGCTTTGATCTCTTTGATTACGCCGCCGATCTTGGCGCGAGCGTTGGGTATCCAGTCTCGCTCGGTGCCGGCGTTCAGCTCGACGCCGTACAAAATCTCATTCTTTCTATCCTCGTAAAGCCCGATAGACTGCAAAGCCTTGATGTTACTGGCGCCAGATATTTTTAAACGCCAGTAGTCGCGCATGATGCGCGTACCATTGGTGGCGCACGACCTCTTCTTGGTGCGATTCGCCACAACTCCATAATTGACCAGCATAACCTGTAGCTGCCTGATCAGCTTCTCCGATGCCATGCACAGATCAATCTCGACCTTACTGCTTGACCACTTCCGAGCGTGACACTCAAGACCAATCAGTGACGCCATGAAGATGCGAACACAGGGCTCAGGCGCTGTGCGAATAGCCAGCGGCATTGTCTTGTGCTTTGAGGTAACCCAGTCAACTCCAAGCGCCTCAAGGTAGCGTCTAATCAAAACGCTTTCAATCCGCAGATCAAAGCAGCCGTTGCGCTTCTCAGGCTCGTAAGTCATTAAGCCAAACAAGCTCTTAACTAGCGATCTGTAGCGATCGGCTATCTTTTCATCCTTCTGCGTGAAGACAATCTGCCCGGATCGCTCTGCAAAGTGACCTTCTGCGATCACCATGCCAATAAATTCAGCCAGGTCTGGCGTCATTGTTTCGGGGAGCGTAACGTCTTTTGCTAGACGACCTTGTGCCGCATCTACCGCATAGCCAAGATCGACGCTTGAGCCAAAAACTTTCTTACCGCGTTGCACAGCCATGAACTCGCCTGGCTGTACTTCACCTAAGTGTCGCCATACCAAATCGCCATTCTGATCTGCAACGAGCATAGGGTGATTATCGGTACCCTCTATCTCCAGGCCGCGTCGGGTGACCACCTTGAAAGTTTCACTTTTGCCGTTGTTGTAAATATCCGACGTGTATTCCATACCATTGCGCCCAAGCAACTTAAGCTTGAATGGCGAGAATGTATCTACTGGCAAATTGCGAGGCACATAATCGCCAATTTCCACCATACCGTGTTCAGTCAAAAGCAGAGTATCGCGAGTAACACACTTGCCCTTCTTGGCGCCACCCAGCAGACACGACAGCTCTTTACGACCCCAGCCATTGTGGTACAGCATCTTGTCCAGGCGCGGTATGCCGGTGGTGATGCCGGTGGGCTTGATCAGACCTGCCGCTTTGTCTTTGCGGTACTGCGTCCGAGCGTCGATGCCGTTCCAGTAATCAATCTCTTCGAAGTTGTCCAGAATGCCTGTGTCAAACGCCTTCTTCATCAGCTTCTGAGCGCCGTCCAGATCACCCTTGTCAATCATCGACTGAGAGCGAAAGTACGCCTGTATGACCGCCTGACGCCGTGAGAACTCACCCACCTTGTCTGCAATGAAGTCGCCGTCTTCCAGCGTGACCTTATTGATGTCCTTATACGCATTGATGATTTCACGCTTTAGCTCATCCCGAATGCGCTTGGTTGAAAACGCATCTTTGAACAGCTCGGTTACAATCGCCTTGCCACGCGGAATGCGCCGGTACTTCTCGAAGTAGCTGTTGGTGATGTCCACCAGAAAGCTCATGGGTTCCGAATCCATGTACTCCGGTCGCACCAGACCTTCGGTGCGACGCATGAACTTCGGGTCGCGCATCATCAGTGCCACAATGCGCTGCTGAAAATCGCCTTCAAAATCGTACTGCACCGCCGGCAGGTCTGGGTCGGTGACTGCTGCGCTTTCAATCGGACCACCCATGAGGTGGTCGCCAATGTCTTTTAAGATTGATGCTTCTGATGCGTCGGTCACGATCTTCCCCTACTGCTTGCCTTCGAAGTATTGGATCGCGTGCTTGTAAATGGTTCTGCGGTGACCGTCGGGCATTTTGATGGTGATCGACCAGCGATCGAACTGAGTGATTTCACCGCTGACAATGCCGCCGTCCAACATCTTGATGAACGTCTCGACGCCGTGCTTTTTGCAGGTCGCTAGAATTTTCTCATGACCCACCGCTTCTGGAAAATACCTGGCAGGTGCGTCTGTTTGATTTCGAATACCGACCACTTTGTTACCCGTTAGAACTTGTGTCATTTTGATGCCCTTGTGTGTTTGCTTACTTGTGACTAAGTATGTCACATAAAAAGTGCTTTTGCGCGCTCAAGCAGTGCGTTGCCGTCTGGCAGTGTACTGATCACCGTTGCCTCGTCGAGCAGCTGCTGTTCATACACCAGCGTTGACAGCATGAGCGCCTTATTCGGTACGCGAATCAGGTACTCCATCAGCATACGGCGGTGCTGACGCTGGTGAATGTTGTTGATGAAGTGATCGGTCTTGTAGAAGTCGGACCCGGAGTGCATCAGCTCGGTGCTGCACTTGCTGGCCCACAGACGCTCTACATGCTGCGCTATGGTCAAGTCAGTATCAAACATCGGCTTGCTGGAATACATCGCTTGGGGCCTGGGCAGCATCGCCCAATCGCGTCGCTCGGCGTAGTGCATGGCGCGAGTGCAAAAGAAGTCGTAGGGGCAGCCAATCTCATCGGCTTGTTGACGTGCGAGCCACAGAGCGGTGCGCGTTGAGGATGCGCCTTCGAGAAAGTCGTCTTTGGCAAACACCTTGAGCCATTTGGCGCCTTCGCTGTCTGAGCGTCTTGCGAACGCTGCTTTATAAGCTCGTTTGTACGCATCGACGAAATGGTAGGTGGCTTGCATCGGGTGCATCATCCGGTAATCCCACCACTTGCCTTCGTAAAGCTCGGGTTCACGCTGCCAGTATTTCGACGGAATATTCTCCACCGTCAAGGCATCGTATCGTTCCGGGTGCAGTGCTAAACCGACGCTGCTCATAATGTTTCCTGTGTGTGCTTAGTTCTGAGTAAGAGTATGGTACACACGGTGTTTGAGTCCACGCAAGAGAAATACTGCGTCTTCCGGTGGTTATCGATGACCCATGCGGTTTGGGCGTTTTTGCTTCCCTGTCTTTATCTTTAATCTTTATCTTTAAGTCTTTAAATCTTTATACAGGGGAACAAAAACGCCCAAACCGATGAAACACCCCGGAACCTAGTCTTCGTACTTGTCCAGAATCTTGCGCACCAGACCGTGCCGCACGATGTCAGCGCGGGTGAAGTTCACCATGCCGATTTCCGGAACCGTCTTGAGCCTGGTCACAGCGTCTTCAAGGCCCGACAGATGATACACGCCGCGCCCGTCTTTCAGGTCGCTCTGACGAATGTCGCCACTGACGATCAGCTTGCTGCCTTCGCCGATGCGCGTCAGGAACATTATCATCTGCTCCGGCGTGATGTTCTGCGCTTCGTCCAGAATCGCCCAGGTGTGCTTGAACGATGAGCCGCGCATAAACTGCAGCGGGCAGAACTCGATCTTCTTATTTTTTAACGCATAAGCTAATGCGCCCTCTGTCATGTGATCGCGGAACACGTCGAGAACCGGGCGCACCCAGGGCGCGTACTTGTCTTCGATTTCGCCCGGAAGGTGACCCATATCCTCACCGCAGGCTTGCATGGGCCGGGTGATCAGAATCTTGTTGATGCGTTTGGCCAGAAGTGCTTCCAAGGCGAGCGTGGCGGTGATGTAAGTCTTGCCGGTGCCGGCCGGGCCGGTCGCGAAGGTGATGTCTTTGGACAGAATATTGCTGATCAGCTGGCCCTGGGCTTCGTTTTTGGCCTCTAATGGCTTACTCTTTCTGGGCTTGACAACTTCGGAAATGTCTTCAAAGGCGGCTTCGTAGTTGGGCT